>ERZ826146.125-NODE-125-length-89194-cov-8.127161_pt1 | contig 89194 bp, 84 predicted proteins | sample MGYA00519857_ERZ826146 | MGnify/ENA primary metagenome ERZ826146 (study PRJEB31778, sample SAMEA3449222) | human gut metagenome | biome: human gut; feature: human-associated habitat; material: faeces | place: United Kingdom | collected 2010/2012 ...
GCAATATCAACAGTCATATTATAATCAGACACTTTAGAAACAGTAAATTTAGTAGAATTCTCCATAGGCATATATGTATCATCACCATTGTAGAATACACTTACACTGTAAGTTCCATTAGCTAAATTAGAGATAGTTACACTAGCTACACCATATTTAACTATAGCAGTGTAATTTTTACCATTAATGTTTACAATTACATTTCCAGTAGCATCTTCAGGCAATGCAACACTAATTACAGCATCATCACCTACTTTAATGTTTTTAACAGTAATATCCATATTGGAAATAACTAATTTGGAAACAGCAAATGTTGCATTAGCTTGGCTAGCTAAGTATTTATCATTGCCATTAAATTTAGCAACAACATCATAAGAACCAGCAGCTAAATTATAAACAGTTAAAGTACCTTTACCGTCAACAATAGCAACATTATAAATTGCATTACCGACAGTAACAGTAGCTACACCAGAAGTTATTTCAGGAACAGCAATACCAATAACCGCATCATCACCAACTTTAATGTCATCCACACTAACAGCAGTAGTAGAAGCTAATTTAGATACACTAAATGTAGCATTAGCCATACTAGCTAAATACATATCAGTTTCAGCAAACTTAGCAACAACATCATAAGAACCACTAGCTAAACCAGAAACAGTTAAAGATCCTTTACCATCAACAACAGCAACACTATAAATTGCATCGCCAACAGTAACACTAACTACACCAGAAGCAATACCAGGAACAGCTATGTTAATAACTGCATCTTGTGTTGCATTAATATCACTAACACTTACAGTTGTAGTTGAAGCAATTTTAGACACACTAAATGTTGTATTAGCTTCACTTGCTGCATACATATCATTACCTTCAAATTTAGCAATCACTGTGTATGTTCCGTTTGCTAAATTAGATACTGTTAATGTACCTTTAGTATTGACTATGTTTACATTGTATGTTTTTCCATTAACAATTACACTTACAACTCCAGAATTAACATTTGGAAGAGTTAATCTGATAGTTGCATCTTGACCTACTTTAATATTATTTACATTAATTGCTACTTTTGAAGACAATTTAGCTACATTAAATACTGTAGAATTACTTGATATAGTATATTGTTTATCACCATTGTATTGGGCAAATACAGAGTAATCACCCGGTGTTAAATCACTAACTTTTAAAGTAGCTGTACCGTTTTCAATAAATACAAGGTAAGAGTTACCATTTACAAAGAATGTTACAGTTCCGGTTGCACCATCCGTAATATTTGCAGTGATAATTGCATCCTGACCTACTTTAATATCACTTACATTAAGAACAATTGAAGATTCAATTAAACCTAAGTTAAAGAAAGTACTGTTAGAACTTTCAGTAATAAAAGTATTTCCACCATATGCAGTTTCAATGAAATAAGTTCCATTATCTAAATTATCCAAAGTCAAACTAGCAGAACCATCCACAATAGTTACAGTGTATTCTTCACCATTTACTTTAATAGTCATATTTCCAGTAGCTTTTTTATCAATAGTTACATTGATTAAAATTTTTCCAGGTTCTTCAGAAGTAATGTTGAATATTAAATCAGAACTTCTAGGATAGTTGTTTTCAACTACATTATTTTTACCTGCTTTAATTTCAACAGCTGCATCTCCTGCTAAATCACGAGTGATTAAAAAGTTATCAGTTACATTACAATTATTTGCATTTAAGAATGACACTGCATAATGACCATCAACATATACTGTGTTGTTACGTACATCAAATGAACGGTCACCGTACATGTATTGAGCATAACTGATACCATACATATAATTTCCAGGATTGTAAGCTCCTACATTATAAGTGTAAATTGTGTTGTTGTATATTTTTGCATTACCGTTTTGTACTTCAATACCAGATACTAAAGCCCAGCTACCACTAGCAGAAGCTAAACCAGTAACATTAATTAAGTTATTGGCAATGTAAAGTTCAGATGTTCCACCAGTCATACTTGCAAAATAAATACCTAAGTTTGGACCGTTACTTACACTTGTAATATTGTTTCCAATCATAGATACTTCACATTCTACACCTTGTATTGCATATGCAGTACCTGCAGCATCTTTACCTCCAGCAGTAGACATTTTAAAGTCATTATTGGAAATCATTAAGTTTTTATTGTATCCAATGTTAATTCCATAGAGGTAATTGCTTGTACCTGCAGGAATAACTGTATCAATCATTGAGAAATTATTACCATCAATTACACAGTCTTTAGATCCAACAATAAACATACATTGTAAAGTAGGGAAGCTAGCACTTCCATCATTTGCAGTAGTGTTTACATTGTTTTTGGAAAATGTCACATTAGTACATTCCCTCATTCTAATTGGATTTACAGTATTTACACCCATCATAAAGTATGTATAATCATAATTAGATGCAAATAAATAAGGTAAGACTGCAGTAATATTATTTCCATCAATAAATGAATTGGAAACACCTTCCATATTAATAGCACATGCAGTTAATGTATCATCTTTAGGACATGCTTCAAAGAAAATATTGCTGTTAACAACATTTAAGTTTGAAACACCATTTGCATTAATTGCAACAGCATCGACACTTTCTTTAATAATATAGCTAATGTTCATATCAGTAATATTCACATTATTTCCAGCTACCAATATGAGAGTTCCACCGTTATCAGCACATGAAACATTAGAGATTAAAGTTAATCCGTTTAATACTACATTATCTGAAAGCACAGCAAATGCTATGTTTCTTAATACTGCATTATCACTGGTTATTTTAAGAGGTTTTTCAATTGAAATAAGATTTACAAGATTTGAGAATTCACCTTTAAATACTAATTCATCGAAAGGAACTTCTTCTCTTAATAATCCGTCTTCATCAAAGTAGACAAAGAATGTTTCATTAGTTACAACATTTCCATAAACATTAACACTGGAAGTAGCATTATTTAAAGCGTATGATGAATTACTATAAGTTACAGTTATATCATATTTACCTGCAGTTAAATTGGAAATAACTACACTAGCTTTTGAATCTGAGAAAACAAGATCATATTCATTATTATTGATTTTAAGGGTGAATTTTTCAGTTAAATCAGAAACAGTTCTGACAACTACATCAATTATTACATCACTGCCTTCAAATACATCTTTTGCAGTAATTGTAACATTGATAAGTCCGTTTGGAAGATTGTCTTTTATAATGTTTGTATCGACAGTAGAATTAACTGCATTATCACCTATTTTATCTCCAGCAACTAAATAATTATCAGTAATTACATTATTTCCGCCAGTTACAAGAATAGTTGCATTACCAGTAGCAAGTACAATGTTATTGTATTTTATTGTGTTATCATTACTTTGAACAGTAAGCATACCTCCAAATGTGGAGTTAATTAATGTAGTGTTAGTTGCACTGGATTTAATAGTTCCAACACCGCTAATGGACACATTTTCAATAACTGCATTTTTACCGTTTACAGATAAAGAAGCAGCAGTTACATTAGCTACTTTAGCTCCTGCCTGAACTGTTAAAGCTGCAGTTGCACTGCTGTTAGATACAACAGAATTAGAACTGACAGATATAGCTTTTGCAGTGTTGTTGTAAGCAACTGAACCTGAACCGATAGTTAAAGTACCTGAAACAGTGTTGTTGTAAGCAATAGAACTAGCTGCAACACTCATACTAGCTCCTCCAATTAAAACATTGTCACAGTAAGTGTTGTTGTTAGGAGTAGCACCCCACGCAGGAACAATACCGTTACCAGCATAATTAATTACATTTCCGACAATTAAATTATTATTACCGTTAATTCCAATACCGTAACAAATTCCCGCAGCAGGACTTGGACCGGTTATTTTATTATTGATGATTTTATTGTAATCATTACTTAAATCACAGTCTGCATCATTAAAGGTATTCAAGTAAAGTAAATTACCGACATTACCTTCACCGACAATAGTGTTATTTTCAACAGTACAATTTTGAACGTGAGTTAAAACAATACTGCTTGACCCACCATTATTGCTGGTGTAAATGTAGCTGTTCTTAATAGTTACATTAGTAGATCCGTGACGTATAGCAGTAGTTCCAACACCAGAACCAACTCTTTTATTTTCAACAATTACACTAATATTATTTAAAACTACATTATGAGCATCATAAATCCAAACTTGAGTGTTATGGAATATAATACCAGACACATTGGATCCTGAACCTCCATTATTGATAGTGAAACAAGAACCAGGATTTTCACCAAGTAAACTGCCTGCAGTAGTGTTTAAATCAATGAATGCATCTTTAGTAGATGAAATCATATTAATTGGTTTATTAATAGCCAAATCAAATTTGACATCATCATGACTATAGAATTTACCTCTGAAGTCTAAAGTTGCACCTTCAGGAACATAATCTGCTAAAGTACCGTTAATAAAGTAGTCAAAGAAAGTTTCATTAGTTACAACACCATCTAATACTTTAAATGTTGTAGAGTTAGTTGAATATTTGAAGTTATCATCACCATAATAATTTACAACAACGGTATTAACTCCTGCAACTAAATCAGATACTTTTAAAGTAGCTTTACCATCAGTTAAGCTAACAGTGTAAGTTTTACCACCTACAGTGATATTTACACTACCAGTAGCAGTAGAGTTAAGAGTTACACCTATAACTGCTTCCTTACCTATCCATACATTATTTACATCAATTATAATATCAGAAACAAAAGTCATTGGTTTATTATCTTTAATAATATTATTAGTTCCAGATTTGAATATTGCTGCATCATCACCTTTTAATTCATGTGCATATAATGTATTGCCAATTATTTGAGAGTTTTCAGCAGATTTAATTAATACTGCATATTTTCCTTCAGAATAAATGGTATTATTCTGAATATCAAATTTGTGGCTTCCGCTGGTTGATTGTACATAAGTAATTCCTGCAATATTATTATTATCATTATATTCGTTTACATTTTGAACATAGATAGTGTTATTATATGCTTTAGCTACAGTATCCTGGAATTCCATACCTGAAACTAATGCAAAGTCAGCAGGTCCAGCAAAACCAGTTACATTAATCCAATTGTTCTCAACAGTAATCTCAGTAGTACCATAATAATTTTGTGAGTACACAGCTAAATTAGGACCGTTAGATACAGTGGTTAAATTATTTCCTCTGACTACAAAATTATTATAAGGACCGGTAACCTGTACAGCATAAGCAGCACCTGCACCTTCTTTACCACCAGTAGTATTAAGCAATACACGATTATCTTCTACAGTTACATTATTGGATTCATAAAAATCAAGTGCATAAATATAACTTGAAGTTCCTTTTGGAGTTATTAAATCAGTATGGGAAATAGTATTGTTTTTAATCAACAAATTATTAGCAGTATGAGCAATAAATGCATCGAAAGTAGGGAAATTAGCACCATTTCCTTTAGTCCAAGCAGAATTATCCACTACATTATTAATAATTTTAACATTTTCTGATTTTTCCACACCAATTGCAAATACCAAATCAGTGTCGATACTTCCCCCATGGCTGTAATCAACATCCACTAACGGACATGAAGTAGTAATTATGTTTGAATCAACAACAGCATTATTACTTTTTGCTATTTTTATACCTTGAGCAAATACTTTACCGTTAACATTGTTTCCAGTGAAAATAATTGTACTGTTTACTAATTTAAAGTTATCTGCACCACTAGCATAAACTGCAATTGCATTCTTAGATCCGTCAGTAGCATTATAATCAATAGTAATATTATTTACTGTGACATCACTACCGATAGCATATATAAGAGCACCATCAGTATCAGCAACATAATTGGTAGCATTTAAAGTTAAGTTATTTAAAACAGTTCCTTGTTCACACATTATTGCAATATTTCTTAATACTGCATTATCACCATTAATAGTAATAGCTCTTGGAACGTAAACAACATTTACACCAAGATCTAAGAATTCGCCTTTGAAGATTAAAGTATCAAAAGTAATACTCTCCAATAAGGTACCAGCATTATCAAAGAAGTTAAAGAATGTGTCATTAGTTACTATATTGGTAGTTGAAGATCCGACATTATAAGTTAAAGTAAGAGTTTCACTATCTGCTTTAACCGGAATAACATTTTCTCCAGAAGTTAAAGTATATAACACAGTTGCTTTTCCATCTTTAACAGTAGCTTTTTCACCATTAATTTCAACATTCCACCCATCAAAGATGTCAGTATCGCCAAGAGTATAATTATTGCCTGCAGCATCACGAAGAGTGTTTAATCCAGCAGTTATACCAATGACTTCACCTGCTTTAAGGCTTTCAGTGAAATTAGAAGTAGCAGTTAAAACAACCCATTTGGATGGAATTAATTTACCGGTTTTCGGAGAGTTAGTTCCCCACCAGTTGTTATCAATAGTACCTGAAATAGTTCCTATCAATGCATCAAATGTTGTACCTTCATTACTAATTATAATAGAATCAGAAATATCTGCTTTAAATGTACCCAATAAGCAATAAGCAAATCCTTTATTGACAGTATTATCACCAAATATAGAATAACGTATATTAAGGACATTATCAGAAGATGCACCATAGAATATTGCACCAGAACTTAAAGTATTATTATGAACATAAGAGTCACTTATAGTTAATTCAGTACCTGCAAGACCAATTAAAGCATTACCAGTCATTTTATTATTGGAAATATCTACATTAGATAAATCGATTACAGAACTGCCTGAACCATAAATAACACCATTACCGCTGAAAGTAGAATCATAAATTTTAGAATTATTCATGACTACATTAGCAGCATTAGCATAGATAACACCTACAGTACCACTGTTTGCTCTAAATTCAGAATCAACAATATTTACTGAACCTTTATCAGAATAAACAACAGCACCTTGATTTGCAGTATTTGAATAAGCATTGATTTTATTTAAGTAAACAGAACCACCTTTGTTATAGATTACACCATAATTGCTGGTTCCACGATTAATTCCAGTAATATTTAAATTAGTTAAATTAAAAGCAATTCCATTAGCTACAGTGAACATAGTTTTAGTGTCCCCTGTAAAGGTAACTTCATTTTCACCAATAATAGCTACATTGAAATTAATAGCTAAATCAGAAACAGTGTAAGTACCATCCATCACATGAATAGTATAACCCGGTTTAACAAGTTCAACAGCTTTTGCAATAGTAGCTACAGGATTAGCCTGACTACCGTCATTTGCATCACTACCACTAGCAGATACCCAAACATCAGTTACAATCTGTTTTGCACTAACATCAATAGTTAAAGTCTGACTACCGGAGGTAACAGTAATCTGATCATTGCCGTTTACAGTGTAAGTAACACTAGCTACACCATCAACAGTAGAAATTATATTACCTGCTAAAGTACCATTAACAGCTTCAAAACTAACAGCAACAGATGGAATAGCTTTAGTTAATTCTTTAATTACACCATTTGCATTATAATGATTGAAGTTAACTGTTAAGGTTTTTTCATCACCAACATTGGCATTTTCAATACTTACAGGATCAACACTCATAACAACCCAGTTAGAAACATCAACATCATCGCATGGTTCATCCTCATAATCTAAACCAACACCAACTAAAGTTGAAGGATTGCTATTAGTTCCCCACCAGTTGTATTGGGCATTAGCACTTGGTTCACGGCCTTCGTTGTAAATTAATTTATTAGTTCCTTTTCCAAGTAATGCAGAGTAATGTAGAGTTAAGATACCTGAATTGTAAATATCATCACCATGATAACCAGTATTTCCATTGGAAGCAGCATTAGCATCAAAAATGGAAGTTTCAATATTTAAGGTACCTTTATTATAAATAGCTCCACCGTCTCTATAAGCTTTGTTTCCAATGAATTTGGAATCTTTAATGGTTGCAGTACTTGAATCAGATTCAATGTGAATTGCTCCACCATTTCCTACAGTAACTACATTATTTTCAAATGTTACATTATTAACATTTAAAGTTCCTTTATTAAGCCAAATACCACCTAATCTAGCAGTATTATCAGATAGTGTAGAGTTAATTACATTTACAGCACCACCATCAATATATAAAAATGCATAAGTAGTTCCGTTAGCAACATTATTACTGGAAATAGTTGTATTGATAATATCAAGATTACCTGAATTAAATATTAATCCGTAACCGTCATTTTCATAAATATTTGAATTAGCAATAGTCATTACACCAGTATTGTATATTGAACTTACAGTAGGAGTACTTCCTGATTTTTGAGTGTTTTTGTAAATGCTTACATTATTTAAGTTTACAGTCCCTTTACTTTGCATAACTCCACCGTAATTATTTAATGCATTAGTAAATGCAACATTAGTGAAGTTAACAATTGTATTCTCATTTATATTCATGATTTTAGAAGCATTACCATCAATGATAACTTTTCCTGAACCGATTATTGCAAATGATTTAGCTATTGTTAAAGAATTAGCAATATAAGTACCTTCACCTACATGAATAGTGTAACCTTCAGCAACTAACTCAATTGCTTTTGCAATAGTAGCTACAGGACTATCCTGACTACCGTCATTTGCATCACTACCAGTAGATGATACCCAAACATCAGTTACTGGAAGTTTTGCAACAACTTCAATAGTTAAAGTTTGGCTACCTGATTTAGCAGTAATTTGATCATTGCCGTTCACAGTGTAAGTAACACTAGCTACACCATCAACAGTAGAAACAAGGTTACTTGTTAAAGTACCATTAACAGCACTAAATTCTACATCAATAGCTGGAAGAGGTTTTGACAAGTCTTTTATAGCACCAAAACTTGAATATTTGTTGAAATTAACAGATATTGTTTTTACATCACCTATTTCAGCATCTGTTACAGTAGTTGGATCTGCACTCATGATTACCCAATTGTTTAATGTTACTGTTGAAGGCACTAAATTTTTAGGAGAATTAGTTCCCCACCAGTTGTAATTAACTGTAGCTACACCAGATGCAGATTCACCATTAGATATTGCATAGTCTCCTTCAGCAGTGTTATTTAATAAAACTGAATATGAAATGATTGAATTACTGCCACCGTTTAAGTATAATACAGCACCTAATTTAGCCTGATTGTTTTTGAAAACAGAATCTGTAACACTGACATTACCGTTTAATGAAGTGTATATTGCTCCTCCCTGACCACCAGTGTATTTTCCAGGATTAGCTTTGTTATTAATAAACATAGATTCTTTTACAATACATTCTCCACCAGAAACAAATAATGCTCCTCCCTGACCAGTATTTGCACTATTACTTTCAAATGTAGAATTAATTATATTAACAATACCTATAGTTGCACCAGATGATTTAGTTGCATAAATAGCTCCACCCCATTTAGCAGCATTATTTCTAAATACTGTATTTGAAATAGTTGCATTTGATGAAGTTGTATAAACTATACCATAAGAATTAGAAAATGAAGTCATATCATTATTATAAAACTCAGAATTATCAATAACTAATACTGCATCATTTTGATTGTTTACAACACCTCTGCTTGCAGAATTTTGATAAAATTTAGAATTATTAATATTTAATTTATTTTTATTAGTAATTATAGTTCCAGAATTACCAGTAACCTTATTTGAATAAAAGTTAGAGTTAGAAATGGTTAACTTACCTTCATTTGAAATAGCACCTACAAGAGCATCATTACCATTTGTGAAAGACAAATTAGTTAAAACAACAGTTGCATCAGCAGTTACATTCATAATTCTTGAAGCATTACCATCAATTACTGTATTAGCACTACCTTCTAAAGTTAAACTTTTAGAAATGCTTAAAGTTTTATCATTTACATAATTACCATCAGCAATATGAATAGTATAACCATCACCAGCAAGTTCAATAGCTTTTGCAATAGTAGCTACAGGATTAGCTTGGCTACCATCATTATCATCACTACCAGTAGTTGCTACCCAAATATCAGCTGCTGCTTGTTTTGCAACAACATCAATAGTTAAACTTTGACTACCTGATTTAGCAGTGATTTTATCATTAGTTGTAGTAGTGTATGTTACAGTAGCTATACCATCTACACTAGCTACATTATTTTTACTTAAAGTACCACTAACAGCACTAAAGTCAACATTAATTCCAGAAATAGATTGAGCTAAATCTTGAATACTACCAGAAGCATCAGTGTAATGATTGAAGTTAACACTTACATCAATAGCTTTACCACTTTCAGCATTAATAGTAGTTTCAGGAGTACTCATAACTGCCCATTTATTTACATTGTCACCAGTGTAAGTATTAGTTCCCCACCAGTTGTAATCTAAATTAACAGTTGGAGTAACTCCAGAGGCAATATTTAAATTTTTACTGAATCCATTATTCATAATAGAAGAATAAGTTAAATTAACAATGGAATTTTTAAAAATATAAGCTAATGCACTAGTATCTGCATTACCAAAAGTATTGTTTTCAATTATACAGTTAGTCATATTTAATGCAGTTACAAACTTAGAATTGCCCAAATATAACAAATATTGACCATTAATTCCACTTTCTGTTTTTCCAATTACATTATTGGAAATTACAGTATTGGAAATAGTTAAAGTACCCTTATTTTCTATAAGAGACATCATAGGTCCACTAGCTCCAGTTATACGAGAATTAGTTAAAGTTACAGTTGCTTCTTTGTTATCTAAATAAAACACAGTTCTTAAATGTACCGCAGCACCAGTTACAGAATCAGATAATTTAGGATTAATAATAGATATATTATCAAAATTATATTTACCAGTGCCTGAATTATAAACAATAGATCCCCTAGTTACTCCACAGGTCACATCTTTTATTGTAGAATTAATAATATCTGCAACACCTGTTGTGTATAACTGCATTGCACCAAATTTAGCACTAATATCTGTAAAAGTACAATTAATTACTTTAAGATTTCCATTACCACCTACTCTTAAACCACAGGAACTACCACTAGCAGATGAAACCCCTGTGAAAACAAGATTAGTGAATTCTAAAGTACAGTCATTTTCAAGACATTCAAATACATTTGCACCATTACTACTTAATATAACATTACCTTCACCAACAAAAGATAAAGTTTTATTAAGACTTATTTTTCCCTGATTATAAGTTCCTTCTTTAATATGAATAGTAGATCCGCTTTGAGCTAAGTCTACAGCTTTGCTAACACTAGCTACAGGACTAGCTTGGCTACCATCATTATCATCACTACCCGTAGTTGCTACCCACACCTCACCAGATGGAGAATCGCCAACTACCTGAGAATCCTCTGAACTTATCTGATTAGCAAATACAACATCATCGACAGATACATCTTCACTAATACCGACTGCATCAGATGAATTCATAGCTATCTCATTACTATCTGCTGCACTTACACAAGATATTGAAAATGCCACAATAGCTATGAGACAGATTAATAAAATTTTCTTATCCATGAGTATCCTCCTTTTTATTTTATTTTGAAAATTTTAAGTTTTTGAAAGTTTTTATATTATCAAACATCACCAATAGATCATTATAACCCCCATAATTAAGTCAAACCAGCTTTAAACCAGCAAAACACATATTTATAAATTCAAAATAAATTTATCAAAACTAAATAAATTTTGAATATGAATTATATTTATATAATAAACAAGTATTTAATGATTATCAAATATTTTTGAAAAGTAAAAAATAAGTTACATCAGAATTTAAAAAAAAGAAGAAAAAAGATTAATCAATGGAATCAAAGGCTTTTTCAATAGCTTCTTTTTGATTCATTGCCCTGCAAGCCTCTTCAACCCTGTCAACATCTGCTTTTGTTTCAGGATATCTTGGAACTGCATGACATCCCCCATCATCCAATTTAGAAATTTCAAAAGTTCCGATATCTTCAGCTATTCTGGTAATCTCCAATTTATCCAAACCTATCAAAGGGCTTAAAATCGGCATGTCAACACCATGACGGGTAGCTAATATGTTAGACAGTGTCTGTGAAGCAACTTGGCCTACACTGCTTCCGTCTACAATAGCAAGTGCACCATATTTATGTGCTAATTTTTCAGCTATTTTATACATTCCTGACTTGCATAAAACACAGGTCATTTTTTCCGGAGCACAGTCTTTAGCCTGCTGCAAATACTCCCCATATTTTACAACTTTTTTTGTAATAGGAACTCCTTTTGCATAGCTTTGAAGCTGATCAATTATTTTATCAAAGTTTTCATGAACTTTAGGTCCTGTAAATGGAGCATTATCACAGTGAAGTGCTATAACCTCACATCCTCTTTTCATCATAAGATAAGCTGCCACCGGAGAATCAATACCGCTGGACACCAAAACAACAACCTTTCCCTGTGTTCCCAGTGGAAGGCCACCAGGTCCTTCAATTTTTTCATGATAAATAAAAGCTTCATCATCTCTTACTTCAACATAAATTTTAAGTTCAGGGTTTGTTAAATCAACAGGACATCCTACTTTTTTAACAACTACAGAACCGCAGAATGCAGCCATTTCCTGAGATGTGAAATCATGGTTTCCCACTCTTCTGCATTTTATGGCAAATCTTGTATCTTTGCCTATGAATCCGTCATCAACAAGATTATCTACATATTCACCTAATGTTTTTTCAATATCTTCATAGTTTCCATATGTTGAAACAGCCGGAGAGTAAGATACAACACCAAATACCTTATTTAAATTTTCTAAACACTCGCCATAGTTTTTTGGAAAGATATATATTCTTCCCTGGTTTCTGTCAACTTCACAGTCAATAGCTGCTTTAATATTTTTAACTAATTTACGCTCAAAACGTGCCCTTACTTTTGAACTCTTTAAACCAATTTCACCATAACGTGCTATAACTACATCATAATTCATATTATTCCTCTTTTAATACTTTAAGGTGTCCAGCCATAAATTTAAGAGTGGATCCCTGTACCAGTACTGAAATACAAGTAACAACCATTACAATATCAAATATCAGCTGTGCATTATAAATACCATGTACCAACGGATAAAATGCAAATACAATAGGCACTGCCCCTTTAATTCCTGCCCATGAAACAAATGCCTTTGAAGGTCTGTCTATATCAAATGGAGCTAAAGATATTAATACTGCAATTGGTCTTGCCACAAATGTCAGTATCATTGCAATCCATATTGCCGGAATCAGAACAGGTATAAGTTCCTTTATTGATGAAAATGCACCAAGCAATACAAACATTACAATTTGCATAATCCATGCAATACCTTCGAAAAATGATAATTGTGTATATTTATATTTGATTTTGCAGTTACCAATTATTACTGCTGCAAGATATACTGACAGGAATCCGTTTCCCCCAACAACTTCAGTAGCTGCAAAAGAAAGAATAGCTGCTGACAACAGCAATACAGGATACAATCCTTCAACACTTAATTTAATTCTTGCAAGTAATTTTGAAAATCCTTTACCTAAAATTGCACCCATTACTAATCCTAAAGCTAATGATTTAAAGAAATTAAATACCAAAAGCAGTATGGAAGTTTCAGGATGCATTATCAAATAAATTACTGATGTTACAAGTATATACGCCATCGGATCGTTTGTAGCACTTTCCAGCTCAAGCATATGGTCCAAATTATCTTTAATATGTAACTTTTGTGTTTTGAAAATTGAAAACACTGCCGCTGCATCTGTAGAAGATATAATTGAACCTATTAAAAATGAATCCAGCCATCCCAAACCGAATAACAGATGAACAAGTATTCCTACAACCATTGCAGTAATAAAAACCCCTATGGTAGATAAGGAGATTCCTTCCCAGGTTACCCTTTTAATGTTGGCAAGTTCAGTATCCAGACCTCCCGAAAACATAATAATAATCAAGGCAAATATACTTATCGATTGAATCAGGTTATAATCCGCTATCGATGAGGATATAAATTGGTTAGTGTCTAAAATTAAACCTACAATTAAAAAAATCAATAATGCCGGAACACCGATTTTAGCTGTGAATTTACTTAACAATACACAGACTAAAAGTAAAAATCCTATAAACAACAGTACTAAATGAACATCAAACATACATATCAAATTATTTTAAAAAAATTCAGATTTATATCGCCGTTGCTAAAAAATATAACAGCTCATATAAATCTTTAATTTTAACATTTATAAGCATTATTGTTAAAGACCCTATTTAATTAAATAAGGTCAATAGCAGTATCTAATGCTTCATTCATATTTTCACATTGAGGTCCTGCTCCCTGAGCAAGAGTTAGACGGCCGCCACCGCCGCCACCAAGAACATTTGCAGCTTTTTTAATTATTTCATTTACTTTAATGCCTGCATCAATAGCCCTCTGGGAAGCTGCACCAACGATTTTACCGTCATTGTTACCCATTAAAACAACATCAGCCTTGTCATTGTCTGTAAAGTCAGTTGCAATTTTTTGAAGCTCTTTAAAATCAGCATCAATTAACTGTTTAACAACTTTAAGACCTTTGATTTCACTAACATCATCAGCTAATGAATTCATTTTTAAACTGGCTATTTCAGACTTTAACTTGTCAATTTCATTTTTCTGTGCTTTCCATTCCAAAAAGAATCTGTCACATGTTTTTGGAAGCTGATCATTATCAACCTTAAAGATTCCGGAACTTTCACGAAGCAGTTTATTTTCATTTTGAATAGAATCAACTGCAGCTGTACCTGCTGAGAAATCAATCCTTTCAACACCGTCCTGAACCCTTTCGGTTTTATTGATTTTAATTGGACCTATATCTCCAGTTCTTAAAACATGAGTTCCTGCACAAGCCTGAACATCAATCCCCGGTATTTTAACAACACGAATTGACTTGCCCGGTACAATACCTCCCTGATAAAGTTTAAATCCATATAACGATTCTGCTCCATCTCTTGTATAAAATTTAATATCCAACTCAATGTTGTCCATTACATATTCATTAGCTAATTTCTCAATTTCATTAAGTTCCTCTTGAGAAATACGTTTATAATGAGATAAATCTATACGTGATCTGGATACTCCTTTTTGAGCACCCGCCTGCCAGATATGTTCTCCCAAGATTTTACGGGCAGCTGCTACAATCAGGTGAGTTGCTGAGTGATGGCAGGCTAAAGTTATTCTTCTGTTCCAGTCAATTTTACCTTCAACTTTTTTACCGACAAATTTATCTAAATCAATGTCTCCATCTACATGATGCAATACCACATCGTTGACTTTTTCAGCATAATTGATATTGATTACATTACCGTCAACAGAAATTGTACCTGTATCAGAAGGCTGACCTCCACCTTCAGGATAAAATACTGTTTTATCAAATACCAATGTGTTTTTACCGTCTTTTTCAACTACTCCTAAAACTTCTGCTTCAAATTCTTTCTGATTAAAATCTTTGTAGAACAGTAAATCAGTTTCAGGATAATCAATTTCAAAAGATTCCTTTTTATTGGAGGTGTCTTTTTCATGTGCTCCTGCTACAAGAGTAAAGAAATTATCAGGAACATTTACAGTGAAATTATCTCCAGCTATTTCAACAACTGTTTCTGGAGGAATTCCATGAGCATCATATAAATCCATCAGCATATCCAAAGGCATTTCAGTTTTGCCTTCTTTTTTAAGTCTTTTAATGGATCTTTTAACAATACTGGTTCCTTTTTTAATAGTAGATTTATATCTTTCCTCTTCAAGAGAAATAATGTTCATGATATGATTTTCAGAATCTTTAATTTCAGGATAAAATTTAGTTAAAAATTCAAGCTGAATTCCCATAACCTCTGCCAAAGACTCTTTCATGTTTAATTCTTTCATGAAACGGACAGTTCTTCTTAAAACTAAACGGGCCAAATAACCTTCTTTTACATTTGAAGGAATAATGCCGTCAGCCAGCATGAAAGCAAGACAGCGGGTATGGTCTGCAATAATATAAATTGCTTCCATAGGTTCTGCAGATTCTAAAAGTTCATCTAAAGTAATGCCCAAACTATTAGCTACCTGTTGACGAAGCTCTTTAATATCTCCAATATCCTCAATATCCATCATACCAGCTATCTGAGCATTGCGGGCCAAAATCTCAGTATTGACTTTAACATCAGTCAACTCTTTTAATTTATCAACTACCGGAGCGAAACATGCATCATAAGCAGTAGGAGTTCCCTGAGAAATCCAGGCGATTCTTTCCAAACCGTAACCGGTATCTACAACTTTAATTGGAATTTCTTCTTTTTCACCATTGTCTAAAGTTTTATATTGGATGAAAACCAAAGTAGCTAATTCTACACCACGGACACAAACTTCATAACAAGGTCCTTCATTACCTCCGCCGCTCCACCATGATTTGATAAAGCAGATTTCCTCAGTGCTGATTCCGATATATTTGAAGAACTCATGACAAAGTCTTATTGTTTCATCTTCCCAGTAAATAAAATTTTCTTCAGTATTTATTACAGTATGGGATCCCATTGTAAAACAGGTCATGTGTCTGCCGGTTCTTCCGACATTATCAACATCATTTAAACGAACAGAAGGCTGTTCAATTTCTAAAGGATTTGCTGGAGGTTTAACCATACCTGAAGTAACCCATGGCTGGAAACAGAATATAGAAGCTCCAACTAAAAATACATCATCTCTCCATCTTTTAGCTAAAATAGGATATCTCTTAATAGGAGTATGTCCCTCTTTTTCTAAAAATTCTCTGAAAACTTGTTGAATTTCATATAAAGTATAAGGTTTATCAGTTGCAGGATTTCCAATAAATTCATATTCATCACATGGAGCATCCCCACAGGTATCCCTGTCAACTTGTGCGTAAAATTCATGTCCACAAGTTTTACATTTTTGTTTTTTATAACCAAGTTTATCGAATATTTCAAGCATTTCAATCAATTTAAAATCTATTTATTATAATTTACTATTTGTTTTTAATATAATAAATATATTTTTAGAAAAAGTAATTACATTAATAAGTGCTTAAAATAAGTGTTAAGTTGAAAATAAGTTTTAATTAATAAAAATAGTAGTTAATAAAAAAGAAAAGAAAAAGATAGAAAAAATCTATCCGAATAAAGCTCCTAAACCAGCTGCTGCTGCTTCTTCAGCTTCTTCTTCCTCTTCTTCTTCCTCTTCCTCTTCTTCTACAGCTGCTTCAGCTGCTGCTGGAGCTGCTGCTGCAGGAGCTGCTGCCATAGCAGTAGTTTCCATTGCTTCATCAATGTCAACATCTTCTAAAGCTGCGATTAATGCTTTAATTCTAGCATCGTCAGCGTCAATTCCTGCTGCTTCTATAATACTTTTAACATTTTCTTCGTTAATATCTTTATCTGCACTGTGCAAAATCATTGCCGCATATATATATTCCATGTTATCACCATTAGTTTTATAATCTAATTTGTAAGGTTTATAATAATAAAAAATTTTAATTAATTATTTTAACCGAAGAGAGCCCCTAACCCAGCTGCTGCTTCTTCTTCTGCATCTTCTTCCTCTTCTTCTTCCTCTTCTTCCTCAACAGTTTCTTCAACAGCAGGAGCTGCTGCAACTGCTACATTAGAAAGTTTTTCAGCTAATTCATCATCTAAAGCACCTTCAGTACCTGATACTTCAGATGCTAAAGCTAACATTTTAGCTTGTGCGAGACCAATTATTGGCTCTGAGGTTTCAGAAGTCATTATTGCTGCATCAACACCAACATTGATTGCTCTGGTGTAAGCAAGAGTAATGATTGTGGAAATAGTTTCCTCTGTAGGAATAGCTGCATTAACAGACAAGTTGAATGCACTTTTAAATGCATTTTGAACATCTGCTAAAGTTTGTTCTTCGTCGATTGCGAGTACTTCAGAAGTATAAATTGCTTCTTCTTCGTATACTGCTCTTAAATCAATCCCAACTTCCATAGGATTAATATCCATTCTTGATAAAGTACTTGCAACAGCAGCAGATACTTCTTCACCTGCTTCTACAAGAACGGTTTCTTTAGAAACAACAATTTTACCTTTATCAATTTTAGCTGGAATTCCAACTTGTTGTAATTCACCGAGGAATGGACCTGGTTCAAAACCTGTGTCTCCTTCAGGTATAACAATATCATCAGTAGCAATAGCGCCCGGTTTAGCAGGAGCTGAAGTTTTACTGTCTTCTAATATTTTATACAATTTGAAAGGATTCATTTCAGTTGCGATAACTGCAACTTGACCTTCCATATGCTCTGATAAATCAACAATGTTGTTTTTACTAGCATTACAATCTTCGAGAGCTAAATCAATAAGATTCTTTTTTGACATTCTGATGACAGCTTTGTTATGAAGAGATTTCCTCATTTCTTGAAGCTGTTTTGCTGGAATGTTTAATAAATCAACAATTCCGATAACATCATATTTATCAATTAAAGATTTGAGCTCATTAACTTCTTCTTTTTTCCATTCAGCAACATGAGCCATTAGATCACCCTCACTATTGGACCCATAGTTGTTTTAATAAACATGGATTTAATTTGATTTCTTCCTTTATCTAAATGGCGGTCTAAGACTGTAAGAACAGTTTCAATATTTTCAGCTAAATCTTCATCTGACATATCTTGGCTTCCAACAATAATCTGAATAGCAGGTTGTTGTTTGATACCAACTTTAACTGTGCTTTGTAATCTTTCTAAAAGAGGATCTAATTTGATACTAGCTGGCACTGGTTTTGGCATTTTATTACGAGGACCAAGAATTGGACCTAAAAATCTACCAACAAGTGGCATCATATCAGCTTGAGCTATAAAGAAATCAACAGAGTTTGCTGCTTTTTTAGCTGCTTTTCTGTCTTTTCCTAACTCTTCTAAATCCGCTTTATTAATCACAAGAGCGACACCAGCATTTTTAGCTTGAACAATAAGTTCCCCATCAGCTATGACTCCGATTTTAACTTCTTTGCCACGGCCGTTAGGAAGAGTAACTTCCTCATTAAACCTATTTTCTGGTTTTTTGACATCTAAGTCGCGAATATTAACAATCATATCCACAGACTGTGTGAAGTTTCTCGGCTTTGATTGTTCTTTTGCCTCCTTCACCGCTTCTAATACTTCTTGTGTCATATTATCCCCCATGAACAAATAAGTGTTCATTGGATTATTTTTTAAATTTGGTTTCATGAGTAATCGATTAAAGAAAAAATTCTTCTTCGATTGCATGAATTAAACAGTATATCAATTATAATCGCAATTATAACATCATATACACTGTTTTATAAGTTTAAATTTTAAATTTGAATAGACAATGTTTATTCAACTAAAACATCATCGTATTTTCCAGCATCAACATCTTTTTGTGCTTCTCTTGGGTCTTTACCATCAACAGAAAGTCCCATACTTACACAGGTTCCCATTACCTCTTTGACACCTGCTTTGTAATCATTAGCTAATAATGAATCAAATTTCATCCTAGCTATTTTTAAAGCTTTGTCAATAGGTAAATCAGCTACAATATCTGCACCTGGCTCATGAGAAGCTTTTTCAATGCCGAGTTCTTCCATAATGAGAGAAGTAGTTGGAGGAGTACCAATTTCAATTTCAAATTCTTTAGTATCTCTATCAATGCTAACTTTAACAGGCACTTTCATTCCTGCAAAGTCTGCACTTTTATTATTAATTTCTTCAACTACTTGCATCATGTTAATACCGAAAGGTCCTAATGCTGGACCTAATGGAGGTCCAGGAGTTGCGCTTCCGCCTTCGATAAGAATTTCAACTGTATCTTTAGCCATCAGTCAGCCTCCTTTTGAATAATTCTAATTTGATCAGCTTTTACAGTAACCGGAATCGGTACTGCTGCTTCTATTAACTCTAGAACTACTTCTTCACGTGATTCATCAATACGAACCACTTTTGCTCTTTCTCCTTTAAACGGACCAGAAATAAGTTCAACAACACTTCCTTTTTGAATAGAGGAAATGATAGGTTCAGGTTTCAAGAATCTTTTAGCTTCTTCAAAAGTAATTCCATGTTTACCTTCGACAACACCCCTTAAATGAGGTACTTTAAGATCAGGATTCCTTAAATCTATTTTTGTTGAAGATTCTACTAATATATATCCTTTTAAAGATTCTGGGACAAGAATTGCAGAAATACCTATGCCTTCAACACTGATAGCTTTATGAGCTAAAAGTCTAGCAACATTTCTTTCCTGACCTGCAGATGTTTTAAGAGCATATATGCGACTATTAGCATCTTCTTCTTCCATGAAAAAATCACCTATTTTTAAGTTAATAAAATCATATAGTTAAGTTAAAAGTTATTATAAAAACATAATTAAACAAGAAACGAATCATGAAATAATTAGATTCTTATAATATCTATATCTATATTGATAATAGTATTTAAAGTTTTCAAAAAATTAAATTTTGAAATAAAATTAATATTACAAATTAAATTTTATTATAATTTCTTGAGATTAAATTATGCAAAAATGAATAATTATAATCCTATTAATTCACCGATTAATACAATTACAAAACCGACAACACCAATAATAGCAATTCCAATTGCTACAATTTTTGAAAATTCCAAATATTCTTCTTTGTCTGGTTTTCTTGATACTTTTAATACTCTTTTACAATCTTTAATAGTTTTATCAAAACGTTCTTGAACATTCATATTAAATACCCTTTAATAAAAAACTACAGAATTTAATCCCATAGTAGTGAATTATAATAAAATAATAGTAATGAGATAATTTTTAATTTTATTTATTAATAAAGTTTTCTATGAAAATAAAAAAAAGAAAATGGAATTAGAATATTCCATCAATGAAATCATCTAATTGATCTTCATTAGAAGTAGTTTCCTGAGACTCTTCAAAATCATCATCATTTAGAGAGTTGCTGTCTTTAGACTCAGAAATTCCTGAAACAACAATAGTTGTTCTAATAGTATTCTCCAAGCTTTCATCAATTTGAGCTCCCCAAATAATGTTAGCTTCAGGATCTAATTTGTCAGCAACAACCTGTACGATTTTTTCTGATTCATGTAAAGTCATATCAGAACTACCTGCAATGTTAATTAAAGCACCAGTAGCATTGGAAATATCGATATCTAATAATGGGCTGCTTAATGCTTCATGGACAGATTCTAATGCTCTGTCGCCAGAATCAGATTCACCCATACCAATCATAGCCATACCGGAACTGCCCATAATACTTTTAATATCAGCAAAGTCCAGACTTACAAGACCGCTTTTAGTAATCAGTTCAGTAATACCTTTAACTGCTCTACCTAAAATTTCATCAGAAACCATGAATGCTTTGTTTAAAGGAAGGTTTGGTGCTACTTCCAATAATTTGTCATTTGGAATAATAATTACAGTATCCGCTGCTGATTTAAGTTTTTCCAAACCGTTTTCTGCATTTTCCCTTCTTCTAATACCTTCAGCTGAGAAAGGCATAGTAGCTACAGCAACAGTTAATGCACCTGCTTTTTTAGCTAATTTAGCTATAATTGGTGCTGAACCAGTACCGGTTCCTCCACCAAGCCCGCAGGTTACAAATACCATATCTGCACCTTCAAGTTCATCTCTAAGTTCATCTTCTGTTTCTTCAGCACATTCTTCACCAACAGAAGGATCTCCACCAGCACCTAATCCGCCACATGTTTGTTTTCCCAAGAGGATTTTTTTACTAGACTGGCTATAAAATAAATCTTGAGCATCAGTGTTTACAGTAATTGTTGTTGCTCCTTCAATACCTATTTCATTTAATCTAGAAATAGTATTATTACCTGCTCCCCCAGCACCAACAACAAAAATATTAGTTTTATTTTGTTTAAATAATTTTATTAAATCATTGTCAATATCTGAGGAAATTTTTTTAGGTGCTTTCTCTTCCATTCTTTCTTCGGATTCTTTGATTGCATCATCTATAAATTTCACGAGTTAACCCCACATACTCTTTAAATATGTTAACTATTTTTGTAACAACTAATATTTAAATGCCACTACTTTTTAAATTTTAATTAGAAAAAACTAAAATAAATCAGTTTATCATGCGCTTTCGCTATAAAATGATGTGCAATTATCTAAATATTTTAAATATAACCGAAATACAAGATTAAAATCAAAATAAATTTACAAAAAAGAATAAAAGGAATTTAAGTATAAAAAATAAAAGTTCAAAAAATTAAAACAATCCAAATACTATTAAATTTGAATATCTTAATTATAACCATCTAATACAAGAAATATTTAATTACAAATGTATAATTAAGTAAAATAACAAAAAATATAAATTAAAATAAAACATTGAAAGAAATTATTGGATTTTTTATTATTAATCATGATTAAATATTAACTTATTGAAAATAGTGACATCATACCTTCTATTTTTGAAAAAAGACAAAACAAATCTATTTTAAGTTAAAAAATTGAAAAAAAATAAAATTATTTAAAAATAAAATTAAATAAAAAAATTAAATAAAAATAAACAGTTAATTAAAAAATAAAAATAATTATTGAATAAAATACAATAGTTTTATATATGTCTAAACATTATACTATTAAATAATCTCAAAGAAATATTGAAAATAAGCTAATTAAAAAGAATATTTAATGAATATTATTTAATAAAATTAAGATATTTTTATAAATTTATAATGATGTTCAAAATTTTATTATAATTTTATTAAAGAAAAATGTAGTTTTATTAAATAATATTTGATAATTCATGTATCTTCGAGATTACAAAAACAACAAAGGTAATTTAAATGTTTAAATTTGATAAAGAACAAACCGTATTTGATTTTGGTGGAGTAAAAATGGGTGGACAACCAGGAGAATATCCAACAGTTTTATGTGGTACTATTTTCTACGGCGGACACAACATAGTTAACGATGAATTAACAGGAGATTTCGATAAAGACAGAGCAGACAAACTTCTCACTGACATGATTGAAATGTCTGATGTAACTGGAAACCCTTGTATTGCTCAAGTTTTCGGACAAACTGAAGAAGCTATTGTAAAATATCTTGAATTTGTTGGAGACAACTATGAACTTCCATTTCTTATAGACTCCACTTCCGGAGATGCTAGAGTAGCTGGTGCAAGATATGCTGATGAAGTTGGTTTAACTGAAAGAGCTATTTACAATTCCATTAATATGTCTGCAGAAAAATCTGAATTAGAAGCACTTAAAGAAACTGATATTGACTCATCCATTATCTTAGGATTCAACCCAATGAACAGTACTGTTCAAGGAAAAATAGCTATGTGGGAAGACGGAGATGACGGATCTTACGAAAAAGGTTTACTTGAAGTAGCTGAAGACTGCGGTATTACTAAATTTATGATGGATACTGCTGTAACTCCATTAGGACAAGGTGCAGGTATTGCAGGTAGTGCTACTTTTGCAGAAAAATCCAAATGGGGATATCCAGTCGGATCAGGTATTCACAACATCCCATCTGCTTGGGACTGGTTAAGAGATTACAAAAACGAAAGCGGAAATAAAACTGCATTTACTGTTTGTGATATTGGTGCAAATATTCTTCAAGTAATGGTTGGAGGAGACTTTGTTTTATTTGGACCTATTGATAATGCAACAATCTGTTTCCCAGCTATTGCTCAAACTGATATGTTTATTGCAGAAGCTGCTGCAGAACTTGATACTGAATCTATCGAATCACATCCAATTAATAATCTATTATAAAAAATAATAATTACCTATTTTCTATATTCCATTTAACCAATAAACCATCACCATTAAAAAAAAAATAAAAAAAGAAGCTATTGATGAGGCATAGCTATAATTTCATGAATATTTAAATCAAAAACATTAGTCATGTTAGCCGGAGTTAAAACAAGTGCAGTGTCAACACCATGTGCACGTCCACCAACAGCTATGATTTCTTCATCAACAGGAATTAATCCCGCATCTGCAGCCATAATGGAAATTTCACAAGCTACTTTTACACCATGTGAAAACATACGAAGAGTATCAGCTATAATATCCGGAGGATTTATACCCCCTAATTTATTAGTGATTCCGCGACCAACTCCACTAAATGCATGGGATCCGATAAAAGTATCAACACCTTTTTCTTCAAGTTTATCAATCATTTCATCAGTTATGTCAAGTTCATTCGGTCCGCTGAATCCGGCATGATGACTTACATTAATTATTTGTGCATCTCCTTCAATAGCATCTGCTAATTTTAAAGCTGATGCACCGGATGCTGAAGCAATAAGAATATATCTAATCTCATCAGATTCATCTAATCTTTGTTTAACAAGAGAAATTAATTCATCAGTATAATCTTCTCCTTCTTTTTCAAAATATGTTATAGATTTTTCCATTGAAATCACCTTAAATAATAATAAATACAATATATTATTTATATTGAATAGTTGAAGGAATTTTATGAGTAAGGATTTGGAAAATATTAAACACATAAGCAATGGAGACTACTTTGTAATACCTATTGAAACCGGATATATCAAGCCTAATGAAAATTTAAATTCAATTATAAATCCTGCAAAAGAAATTATGGAAGACGGGGATTATTTAGTAATAGCTGAAACACCGATTTCAGTTTCACAGGGAAGACTGGTTGATGAATCCAAATACAAACCATCACTTAAAGCCAAATTTCTTACAACGGTCTGGAGCAAATATTTATGGGGATATGTCTTCGGACCTCTTTTAGGAATTAAAAAAAGAACCATTAAAAACTTACGAAGACTTCCTAATGAAACTTATGCTCATAAAGAAGTAGTTCTACAATTATACGGTTTAAAACATGCCCTAAAACCGGCATCAGAAGCTGGAATTGATTTAAGTAATGCTCCTGGAACTTGTGTATCCCTTCTTCCTGAAAATCCTAAAAAAGTAGCTAAACAACTGAAAGGCGAAATTGGGAAAGATATTTGTGTAATGATTATCGACACTGATGCAACATATAAAAAGAACGGGAAATATTTCACAGGACTTCCAATAGCTATTGACGGTATTGAAGCAAACAAAGGTGTAATCGGCTATGTTAAAGGACAGTTAGGTGAGAATATGGGATCAACACCATTAGGCTGCAGTGAAAATATCAGTGTTGAAGAAGGTTTAAAAATGGCCAATATTGCTGAAGACTATCAAAAATCATTAGCTACTGAAATGTCAACAATACATAGTGTCAAATCTGTTTTAGGAACTGATGAAAACAATGTAACTATAGAAGCTCTTGATTCAATAACTCATACCCCTGCTGTAATTATAAGAAAGAAATAATATTTATAGTAGAAACTACATAAATAAATCATTGATTATTACATTATTATTTTTTTAAAATCAAAGCATTTTTAGGAGAAATTAAATGATAGATGATCCCTTAGTAAAAACCTTGTTAACCAGTGTTGTAGAAGATGAAAGTAATTTAGCTATTGTTCAGGCATTAATTGAGGGTGTTGAAACAGATGAAGCAATTGCTGAAAAAACCGGAATTAAATTAAATATCGTTAGAAAAATCCTTTACAAACTTTATGATATAGGATTGGCTACTTACAAAAGAAGTAAAGATCCGGAAACACAATGGTTTACTTACTCCTGGAAATTTGAAGAACAAGAAGTAATTAATCATATTAAAAAGGATTCAGAAGAATGTCTAAAAATGCTTAATAATGAACTAGAAAAAGAAGAGGATACAATGTATTTTGTATGTCCTCAAGGACACATCAGACTTGATTTTGAAACTGCTACAGAATATGATTTCATCTGCCCTGAATGTGGTGATGAATTAGAATTCTTCGATAATACTGGATTAATTAAACAAATAAAAGACGATATCAAAACTGTTGAAAGCAATTACAAATCTTTTACCAAAAAGGTTGATGCTTAAGATAATATGGAATTAAAAATTTTAAAACAAGAAGAAACACCTGAAAATGTAATTGAACATTCCAAAGCAGTTTATAAAAAAGCTATGGTGATTGCAGCTAATTTTAAAAATGCTGATAAAGATCTTATTAAAAAAGGAGCATTGTTACATGATATTGGCCGGTCCAAAACCCATGGCATAAGTCATGCTGTTGAAGGGGCGAAAATAGTTAAACAATACGGTTATCCTGAAGAAGTTCAAAATATTGTAGAAAGACATATTGGAGCAGGTATCACTGAAGAGGAATCTGTTAAACTTGGTCTTCCTAAAAAATCATACATTCCACAAACAATTGAGGAAAAGATAGTTGCACATGCCGACAATCTGCTTAGTGGAACAAAAGATGTGGACATTGATTTTGATATTGCCAAATGGAAAAGAAAAATAGATAAACCTGAAGAAAATATTAAACGATTAATTGAATTAGATAATGAATTAATCAAAGCATTTGAGGATGACTAAATATGAAAGTAATTTGTTCAAGCGAAGAATCATTATACAGACCAGAAGCAGTAAGATGGCGTCAAAGAATGGAGTTAATGAAACCTCTTGGAGACACTGTTGTTTTATTGCCCTGCAGTATGAAAAAACCTTACTCCAATTCCAAATCCCACCAAAAATTTAGAAAAGTGACAAGATCATTTCAGGAGCTTATAATAACATCACCTTTTGGAATTTGCCCAAGAGAATTAGAAAATACTTTTCCAATTCAGTCATATGATGTTGCAGTAACCGGTTCATGGTCCCAGGATGAAATAGATGAATCTGGAAAGCTACTTGAAAAATATGTAAAAGGCAAAAATGTCATAGCTAATGTTCATGGAGGCTATGAAGAAGTCTGCAGACAATATCTTGATGAATGTACTTACACTTGTAAAGATGGACGTCCAACTTCACCAGATTCCATTTATAATTTAAGAATGGAACTTAAAGAACATAAAAGGAACAATAGAAGAGATAAAGTTTTAAATGAACTTAAATCAATAGCTACTTACCAATTTGGAAAAGAGGGAAACAAACTTATTCCGGATGATGTTAAGACAAAAGGAAGATATCACAGAAAAATAATAAGCAACGGAAAACAGATTGCTTTATTAAATCAGGATACCGGATTGTACAGACTTAATTTAGCTGGTGGAGAAATATTAAAAGATTTAAACATCAATGTTGTCAACATTGACTTTGATTTGGAAACAAATACAGTATTTGCTCCGGGAATCAGAAAAGCCGATCACAATATCATACCTAATGATGAAGTGGTTGTTGTTAAAGATGATGAAGTCGTAGGTGTCGGAAAGGCAATATTAACCGGCCGTGAAATGGAACAGTGCAATAATGGTATTGGTGTCAAAATAAAACACAGAGTAAAAAACAACTAAAAACTTTTATTTTTGAAAATTTAAATTGAAAGTCTTTTAAAATTGAAAATGTATTATAAAATTTAGGCATATCAAAAATATATAAATCAACTGCTTAAATTTTCTTATTTTATTGTTAAACAAAGCATAAATCCAAATAATTACTTATAAATATAACAAAACCAAATAATATTAACAAGTTCTAAAAATTAGGAGAAAAAAGATATGTCAGAAGATTTAGTAAATGATATTAAAAATGCTGTTTCAGTAATTAATGACCCTCATATGGGTGTAAGTATTATAGAAATGGGGATTGTACAAGACATTATTGTCAATGATGATAAAGCAAAATTAATTATCAAACCAACAAACCCTGGTTGTATGAGTATTGTCCGTATTGCAGCTGATGCAAAAACTGCAGCTGAAAATGTAGATGGCGTCAACAAAGTTGAAGTTCAAGTTGAAGGTCATGCTATGGCAGACTCAATTAATGAAATGTTAAACAAATAATCAGTGAAAAAACTAGAATAACCGAAAAGGTTATATATAGTAACAATCATAAGTATAAGTGTTGCTTACATCCTAGCGACACATTATCATAGGCTAGTGGCACAGCTTGGTTAGCGCGCTCGGCTGATAACCGGGAGGTCATGGGTTCGAATCCCATCTAGCCTACTTTAAAACTATTTTTACTAACAAACTTTTACCTATAATTTAAAATACTAATTTTTATATACTAATTCTAACTAAAAATTACATCAATGTACAAAAAGTTGGAATGATGATTAAAATGTGGGAAAAGATTAACGAAAAATTCAAAAAATATCCGGCACGTATGAAAGTAGCTGAAAAAATGATTGAATTAGGATTATCTCTAAACAATGACGGGAAAATATATTGTGGTAATCTTAAAATAAGTGATAAATCACTAGCTATTGCTGCAGATGTTGATAGACGAGCTATTAAATCAACAATTGAAATAATTCAAAATGATGAGGATCTCTTTAATATCTTCAACAATGTTTTACCTGCTGGAACTCTTTTAAAAAACATAGCTAAAAATTTGAATCTTGGAGTTATTGAAATAGAAGTTGGAGCGCAAAACGAAGGGATGCTGGCTGCAATTACAAAAATAATTTCAAAAAAAGGTATAAACATAAGACAGGCTTATGCTGAAGATAATGAACTTGAAGAAAATCCAATTCTTACAGTAATTACAGAAAATCCAATAGATAATGATTTAATAAGTGAATTTTTAAAAATAAAAGGAGTAAATAGAGTATCAATTTATTGATTTAAATCAGCCATTCTAGCTTTTTCCATTTCTCTATCTTCTTCTTCAAGAACTTCTAAAAGTTCTTCCCAAGCTTCTAAAGATTCTTTAGCTGCTTCTTCAGATAGTTTTTCTATTGCATAACCAGCATGAATAAGTACATAATCACCAATCTCAACATCTGGCAAGAGATTAATTTTTGCTTCCTGTCTTACTCCTCCGAAATCTGCAAATAAACTTTCTTTTTCTCTGTTGATTTCAACAACCTTAGCAGGTGCTGCAATACACATAATTTTCTCCCTCTTGTAAAATTAATTCAAAAATATAATATATTATCTATAATAAATTAAACCTATATATAATTATCTATGAGGTTGTATAAATGAAAAATATTGTTATCGGTTCTGGGCCTGCAGGAAGATTAGGGTCTTTAGAACTCGGAAAACTAGGTAAAGAAGTTACTTTAATTGAAAAAAATCACATAGCCGGAACCTGTCTAAATGAAGGTTGTATGGTTATATGTGCATTAACAGACATTACCAAATTTATTGAAAGCAACAACAGGTTCAACAGCTACGGATTCATTAAAAGTCAGCTAGATATTTCATATGAAAAAATAGTAGAAAAAATCACTGAAACTCAAAAGGCACTTAGAAAAATAAATGAAGAAGAAAATGAAAGTGCTGGAAACAATATAGTTTATGGTGAAGCTGAAATTAACGGCAATCAAATTGAAGTAAATGGAGAGTCCTTTGACTGGGATAACCTATTAATAGCTACCGGTGCACGTCCTTTCATCCCAGACATTCCAGGCAGCCAATACGGTTTAACTAACAGAGATATTCTAAAAATAGATAAGGTTCCTGAAAAATTAAACATTATAGGTGGAGGAATCATAGCTGTTGAAGTAGCTAATATTTACTCAACACTTGGAAGTGAAGTTAACATAATAGCCAGATCCGAAGCATTGAAGGAAGTTGACAGTGATGTCAAAGATTATATTTTTAAAAATCTGCTTTCCAAAATAAATCTTATAGAAGACACGGAAATTGTCGAATGTGAGAAAAATAAAGTAATTACCAATAAAAATGAAGAACTGGAAGGAGTTCCTTTTTTTGCAACAGGAAGAGTGCCGAATTCAGAAATAGCTAAAGATATTGTTGAGTTAAATCATGACAATACCATAAAAGTTAATGAAATGATGGAAACTAATGTGGAACACATATATGCAGCAGGTGATGTTACTGGAGGATATCAATTAACACCAGTAGCTAGAATGGAAGGTATAACAGCTGCAAGGAATATGGCCAACTACCCGAATAAAGTTGTTTACCATGAGATTCCGCAAACCTTAAGTTTGAACACTGAAGTAAGTTTTGTTGAAGATGAAAAAAATAACTGTTCTGATGAAAATAAAGTTGATATCGGAATCCCCGGAATAGCAGGACCAGGGGCGTTTTGGAAAATATTAAGTGGAGATACAGGTTATACAAAAATATCTTTTGATAAAAAGCAAAACAAAATTAAAAAAATAACTTCCATATCCCCGTCTTCAGTCAGTGATGTTGCATATTTATCTTATTTAATGAGAATAAACTCACCATTAGATGCATATGGAGACTTTTTAGAAATACATCCTTCAACAGATGCAAATTATAAAATTATAAAAAATATGTGGTTGTAAATTTATTTAACCACATCAATTATTTTTTGAGCTAAATTAGATTTAGTTTCTAAAGATTCTTTAGCATACTTAACAGCATTCTTTTTAAGTTCATCAAACTCATCAAATGCCTTGAATATATTGTCATTTAAATTATCAATGTCAGATTCTATAATAGCTCCCTTAAATACACCTGCCATATTATGATATCTTCCCCATTTTACTTTTGTCAGTGTTACAATAGGAAGTTTGGAAGCTATTGTTTCTTCAAGCAATACTCCATCATCAGTTAAAACAGCTAAATCAATATAAGTAAGTAAATGACTCATCCAGTCAATGTAACCTAAATAAATTACATTTTCATTTAAATCATCCAGATAATCTTCTTTTAAAGGCAAACCAACCAATAATATATTGTATTCATCAGTAATTTTAGCAAAATTATTAGCTCCATTTATTATTCCTTTAAATATTGAAGATCCTGAAGAAAACAATATTGTTTTTTTATTTTCATCGAATTTTGGAGATTCTTTTAATTTTTCAAGAGCAATTTTGTAATCTCCATTACCGACACCTTCACTTAAAGGATATAAAGTATGTTCTATATTCTTTGGAAGTTGTTCAGGTAAGAAATATTTCATTTCCGGCAATGAATAACATTGATTAAATTTAGGACATATTTTAGAATCTAAAGGAGTGGATATTATTGATATTCCGGGTTTACCTGCTAATTTAGCACCAACAGAACCTACAATAGCTCCTCCACCAATAACCCCTACAACAAAATCAACATTTAGTTTTTTAATAAGACTCCTTGCTTTAAATGTTGCAGTTAACATTTTAAATGCTGCTTTAATAGAAGAAGCTTTTGTTGCAGCATGACCTCCAGCTTGGGGAATTTTTATTTTATGCCATGTCCTGCCTTTTTTCTTAAATAACAAACCTGGTGCAGATTCATCTAATGCGATTTCACATTGAACTCCTTTAGCTTCAAGACCTTCAATTATATTATATGCTATAACTGAATCGCCGCCAAGTCCCCTACCTGTAATTACAATTAACGCTTTCATGATATTTTAACTCCCATCAAGTCTTACTTTATATGCATTGTTCTGTTCATTACTGCCATGAGTTGGAGCATAAGGATTATAAAGAAGTCTTCTAAATCCTAATTTTATTAAAAATGGATTTTCTACATCATACTGTTTTGTTTTTAATATAATTCTTCTAAATAAATCTCCCAATCCTCCACCAGTTAAAACATCCATGAAAAAATCTCCAAATGTTGGATTTAAAATGCCCAATCTTTGATTGAAAAATATTTTAAGGGTACTTCTTCTAACAAATGCTGTAAGGCATACAGTCACAAAAGATAAAACAATTAACCACCAGAATCCTCCAATCAAATAGAAACAAATTCCTAATGCTATTGCAAATGAATGATTTCCAACTTCCCCCAACATGATTTTTCCAGCAAAATCCAATGGAGAATATGCTATACAAACAATTATCAATAATAATGGAGTATAAATAGCCGGTAATTCTGAAACTTGTGGAGATCCGACAATCAGCATACAGATTATAGTTACAACAGACATAATAACTGTAACCATACAGGTTGATCCCGGCTGCATATCAGAAATGTTAATTGGCTGTACCAATAATGCAATGAATATTGAAGATATTCCAAATCCAAAATAGAATCCTGCAATCATAACAAAAAGCATTCCTACGCCTCTGGAAATTTGACCCCATTCAATACCAATTGGAGAAGGAGTTCTTCCTAAAACATCATCAAAAAATGCAAAAAGACCCATAATTAAAACTAATGTATTATATTTCGGTAAGAAAAAGAAACACAGTATAATAAATGGAACTAAACCTATAGCTCGAGGAATTCCACCACGTACATTTGGATATAAGTTACCCAAATAACCTTTTTTACCAAAAAAGCGAAATACCATATTTAAAACCAGCGAACCTACAGCTGATAAAATAAATACAATAATAAATGCTTCAATCATACCTGTATACAACATGTTAATCACAGTTTTTTAATTAAAAATGTAGCCAATTTTTAATATTGTTACTAGTTATAACTTATAATAATTAATATTATATAAATCTTATTTAAAAAAGAAATTAAGCTATTTCATATCTTAAAATAGCTGCCATACTTCCCAAACCCTTAAGTTGCTCCCCACCTTCATGCTGGCTACTGATAACCATCACTTCACCATTCATATTTTCAACCATGTCCATTAAATTTCCCATGTCATTATTGGCTACTGCAGAATCCAATATTAATAATTGTTTAACTGCACCAAGGTTTATTGCTTTAACAGTTTCTTTTTCACCATAAGCCACCTTAGATGAATTTTTACCAATTTCTTCAAGAAGATGGTTAATAGCAACCATTTCACTAGCTACCCTATTTTCCACAGTTAATTTCTCAACTGTTCCTTTTTTAAGAACTTCATGAATTCCAACTCTTCCTCCAGAACCAGTACTTTCAATAACAGCCTTAGCAGCCAAATCCTTATGTTTATTTTTAATATAATCATAAAAATCATTTTTAACAAAACCCGGCCCTGCAACTACAATATTCTGAATATCATTGAATTTGTTAACTGATTCAATGACTTTTTCATAAAATTGAGCAATTGCTTTTGAGCGGTTTTTATCCACAATACGTTTTCCTGAAACTGCACCTTTAATCGGACCGTAATATTCAATACCAAATTGTCTCATTAGACCTAAAGTAGCTGTGTCATCTTCTAAAAGAACAATAATTGCAGCTAATTTTTTAGATGCTTCAATAGCCTGATTAAGTCTTTTTAATGCCCAATTCGCCCATCTTTCTTTTTTAATGGTTATTGGAGTGTTGAGTTTAACTTCAACTGTATGGTGTGAACCTAAAGGAATAAGGTCTTCCGGACCTTTTGTAATTACCCCAGTAAACCTTAATTTTCCAGTAAAAATATGAAAAGTAATATTTTCAACATCAATTCTTAAAGTGAATGTTTTTTTAACTCCCCTATCACTTCTTAACTTATCTCCTGTATTGTCCTGAATACGTCGGGTAGTTTTAGAGGATATGCTGTCTCCAACTTCTACAATATGAGATAAATGCCATAAATCATCAAGGGTTTCTGGAACTAATGTTACAATTCCTTCTTTTTTATCTTGTTTTACAATTTTCATATTTTCACATCTTAATTATTTATATATCTGATAACTTAAATTATTAATGATTAAAATGAAAGTTGGAATAATAGGTGGAAGTGACGGTTTGGGAAAAACCCTCATTTACTTTTTAAGAGATGATTTTGACGTGATCATAAGTGCAAGAGATCACAAGAAAGGAAGAACAATAGCTAATGAATTAGGTATTGAATATATTGAATCAAACACACAGTTAGCTGAAATGTGTGATGTGGTAATTGTATCTGTCCCTATTCATTTCACTCCTGACGTTATTCGTGAAGTGGCTCCGTTTATGAGAAAAGAATCCTTAATGGTTGATGTAACATCCGTTAAAGAAATTCCAAGCCAAACTATGAAAGAATCATTACCTGATGATGTAGAATATCTTCCAACACATCCAATATTTGGTCCGAGAACTACCGAACTTGATAATCAGGTAATTGTTTTAACTCCTGATAAAAAAGGAAAATGGTTCGACAGAATCTACAGTTATTTAGATAGTAAAAATATGAGAATAATTGAAACTACTGCTAAAAAACATGATTATATGATGAGTATTGTTCAAGTTTTAACTCATTTTTCATTTATTTCAACTGCATCAGCTATGGAAAAGCTGAAAGTAGATATTGGAGAAACTGAAGACTTTGAAAGTCCGATTTACAATCTTATGATTGATATGATTGCAAGGATTGTAGCACAAAATCCTTATTTAACCTATTACATCCAATCAATGAATAATAACGGTCCGAAAATAAGAAATACTTTTGCAGAGGCAGTTAACGAACTTAGAGATGTTATAAATAATGGTGATGAAGAAAAATTTGTTGATTTAGCCATTAAAGCTACCAAAAATATGGGAGATATCAGAGGAGCATTAGGTAGAAGTGATAAAGCCATTAATTCACTAAATCATGAACATAGCTTACTAAACCAGTCAATCGGTAAGGAAATTGGCCTGAAACATATTTACTCAGGAAAAATCCATGTGGGAATTTTGGAAAAAGTTGATAAAGATACAGCTATCTTAAAAAATGGAAATAAAACTAAAAAATTAGTTGTAGCAAACATTGAAGTTTTAAGTGACAGCGAACTTTATGACTGGAAAGTCAGGAATTTAAATAATAAAACCGAATCAATAAGCTGTGTTTTCCCAATACGTGTTGATAAACATGTTATTTTAGATACAATAACTAATTTAGACAATATAATTGATGCAAAAATCACGGATATTTATCAGGGTCCTCAAATTAAAAAAGATGATGTCAGTTTAACTTTTGAGGTCACTGGCCTTTACAAAGACAGCATTGAAAATGTTAAATCATTGCTAACCGGATTTGGTGGAATCATAAGATAAATTAGTTCGTTTGAATGTATACGAAACAAATTCATTATTCGAATACATCTCCAAATTACTTATTTTTTAAAAATAATATATTATACTTGTTAATTTTAAAAATAAAATTTTAAAAAAAATATATTAAACTATTGAAAATAAATTACTTCTTTTTTAAATAAATCAAATACAATAATCAATTTTATGTTTTACACTTGAACCGAAAGCTTTATATAGTAATACATATCAATATATAATTGTTTCTAAGAAAAGAAACATAAAATAAGCAAAAAGAAAATTATTATATTATTTTTATTATTTAGTGAATTTAAAGGAATTTATCCTAAGCATGTAGTTTTTTAAAGCTATATAATGCGCCATTTAAAAAAGGAGATGATAATATGGCACAAAATGAAATTACTTTAAAAGTAGCTGAAGCTCTTTCACAAAGAGATATTGGTCAAGGAATCGCAAGATTAGATCCAAAAACTATGAATGATCTCGGAATTAATGAAAGAGACCTTATTGAAATTACTGGTGAGAAAAAAACAGCAGCAATTGCCCTACCTTCACAGACAGACATTGGTCTTGGAGTAATAAGAATTGACGGATTAGTTCGTAAAAACTCAGGAGCAACCATCGGCGGGGAAGTAACTATCAAAAAAGCACAAGCTATTGAAGCTAAAAAAGTTGTTCTTGCACCAACTGAAAATAACATTCGTGTACAAGGAGATGTACGTGGATTATTCCAAGGAAAAGCAATGGTTCAAGGAGATATCATAGGATCTCAAATCAGAACCAGGCCAGCAAGTATGGGAATGGGCTTTGACAGCATATTTAACGATTTAATGGATTTCTCACCAATGAAAGAAATTAAATTTGCTGTAGTATCTACCAAACCGGCAGGAATCGTTGTAGTTGGACCAAATACAGAAGTAGAATTACATGAAAGTCCAGTAGATGTATCCAACATCGAAGGTGTAACTAATTTAGTTGATGTAAGCTATGAAGATATCGGTGGTCTTAAAGAAGAAGTTAAAAAAGTCAGAGAAATGATTGAAATTCCTCTTAAAAGACCAGAACTCTTTGATAAATTAGGAATTGCGCCTCCAAAAGGAGTATTGATGCACGGACCACCAGGTACAGGAAAAACATTACTGGCTAAAGCTGTAGCTAGTGAAAGTGATGCTCATTTCATTGCAATAAATGGGCCTGAAATCATGAGCAAATATGTCGGCGGATCTGAAGAAAACTTAAGGGAATACTTTGAAGAAGCAGAAGAAAACGCTCCATCAATCATATTCATTGATGAATTAGATGCTATTGCTCCAAAAAGAGAAGATACTCAAGGTGAAACTGAAAGAAGAACAGTAGCTCAACTTTTAACCTTAATGGACGGTCTTAAATCCAGAGGCCAAGTTGTTGTTATCGGTGCAACTAACAGGCCAGATTCTCTTGATCAAGCATTAAGAAGACCTGGAAGATTCGACCGTGAAATTGAAATTGGTGTTCCTGATGCTGAAGAAAGGGAAGAAATCCTTGAAATCCATACCAGGAATATGCCTCTTGCAGAGGATGTAGACTTACATAAAATAGCCGGTACAACTCACGGATTCGTAGGAGCAGACTTGGAATCATTATGTAAAGAAGCAGCAATGAGAGTAGTCAGAAGAATCATTCCTGAAATCAAAAACGATGAAGAGATTCCAGAAGAAGTTCTTAAAAAAATTGTTGTTACAAGTGATGACTTCAAATCAGCTTTAAAAGAAATTCAACCTTCTGCATTAAGAGAAGTTCTTGTACAAGTTCCTGATGTTAAATGGGATGACGTAGGTGGACTTGATGATGTCAAACAAGAGTTAAAAGAAGCTGTTGAATGGCCATTAAAACATCCTGAAAAATTCGAAAAATTCGGTGTAAGACCACCAAAAGGAACCTTGCTTTACGGAGTTCCAGGTACAGGAAAAACATTACTTGCAAAAGCAGTAGCTAGTGAAAGTGAAGCCAATTTCATCTCTGTTAAAGGTCCTGAACTGCTATCCAAATGGGTAGGAGAATCTGAACAAGGTGTAAGAGAAGTATTTAGAAAAGCAAAACAAACTGCACCTACTGTAATATTCTTCGATGAAATCGATTCAATTGCAAGTACCCGTAGTGCAAATGACAGTGACAGTGGAGTAACTAAAAGAGTAGTAAACCAATTATTAACTGAAATGGACGGTTTAGAAGAACTTGAAGACGTTGCAATCATTGCGGCAACCAACAGACCGGACATATTGGATGCAGGTTTAATGAGACCGGGAAGATTTGACAGACATATCAAAGTTGATTTACCAAATGAAGAAGCCAGATTATCTATCTTCAAAGTACATACTGAAGGTATGCCATTAGCTGATGATGTAAGTCTTGAAAAATTAGCTAAACAAACTGACGGATATGTCGGAGCAGATATTGAAGCAGTATGCCGTGAAGCAGCAATGTTAACTTTAAGAAATGACCTTGATGCTGAAAACGTGCCTAACAAATACTTCAAAGAAGCTCTTGAAAAAGTCAAACCGTCTAACAATCCTGGAGACCAGGTTCAATACATTTAGATAAGGAAGATTAAATTTCTTCCTTATTTTTTATAGAATATTATCTCTTTTTAGCTATATTAAAGTTGAGTTATTTATTGAAATAAACAACCCAATTTAACCCATTTACCATCAGATGCAGATATTTTCAATCTTCAGCACTTTGTCGATAGTTCAAGCCCAATTTTAATCTATATCTGCTGTTATAAAAGAAAAAATACAATAAAAGTTTTACCCAAATCTTCCCCCTTTTTTTAAAAATTCATAATAAATAGTAAATTTTAACCTATTGATTAACTAATATAAAAATCATGAGTGAACATATTGTTGAAGCAATCGGACTAAGTAAAGTAACCATAAAAGATGGTAAAGTAATTGATGTTAGTGAACCTAAACTAGATTACTGTCCTTTATTTCACCACCACAGAGGAATGGAAAAAATAACTAAAGAAGCTATTTGGGACAACATACAATTCAGAATCGATGATTTTGGAATGTGTACTCCAAATAGAAAACTTAGAATGAAAGATTTCCTTTCTTTTGGAATTTCAGAAATTATGTCTACATTAATTGAAGAAAATGCAATAGACTGTGCAGTAATGGTTTGTGAAGGTTGCGGAACATTAATAGTAACTGAAAGTGAATTAGTTCAAGGTATTGGAGGGAGAGTCTCAGGACTTGTTAAAACCAGCCCGATTCCTGAATTGTTTGACCAATTAGGTGCAGAAAATATTTTAGAACCTGAAACTGCTAAAATTGATCAGACTGAAGGAATCAAATTAGCTATTGAACATGGTTATAAAAACATAGCTGTAACAATAACATTAGCTCAGGACTGTCTTAAAATCCAAGAACTTAAAAAAGCACACCCTGATGTAAATATTTACACATTTGTTGTACATACAAGTAATAGAACAAAAGAGGAAGCTAGAATTCTTTTTGATGCCTGTGATGTTGCAACTGCCTGTGCATCTAAATACATTAGAGAAATTGGAGATGCTGAAAGCCTAAAAACTGTCGGCCAATCAATCCCAATTTATTCAAAAACCGAAGATGGTAAAAAATTCTTAGAAATGAGATTAGAAAAAATTGGAGGAGAAAAACCTAAAAAAGAGAATCCAGACTTACCTAATCCATTAATATAAATTAAATTATGGGGGAAAACATTGACACAAAAAAGTGAAGCTCAAAAAGGCAATATTACACCAGAAATGGAAGTTGTTGCTCATGATGAAAATATAAATGTTAACAAACTAGCTAAATTAATTGCTGATGGAAAAGTTGTAATTCCTAAAAATATCAACGGTCATTCAAAAGCCTGCGGAATTGGTGATGGTCTTAAAACTAAAATCAATGCAAACATCGGTTCCTCAAGTAAAATTGATGATATTGAATTGGAAATAAATAAAGCTAAATTGGCTCAGGAATATGGTGCAGATGCATTAATGGATTTATCTACAGGATCTGATTTGACAACATTCAGGAAAAAAATAATGGATGCAGTAGACATAACTATTGGAACAGTGCCTATTTACGAAGCAGGAGTTATTACACTTAATAAAAACAAAGAAATCATTGACATGGATCCTGATGATCTTTTTAAAGCTATTGAAAATCAGGCAAAAGAAGGTGTGGATTTCATGACCCTTCACTGTGGAATTACCAAAGATTTAGTTGAAAAATTAGAAAAAGCTAAAAGAATGATGGGAATTGTAAGCAGAGGCGGAACTTTCCTTGCATCCTGGATTAAACACAACCAGCAGGAAAATCCATTATATGAAAATTACGACTACTTGCTTGAGCTATCCTACGAATATGATATTACATTATCATTAGGTGACGGATTAAGACCTGGATGCTTAAGTGATGCCAGTGACATTCCGCAAATTCAGGAACTTGTTAATTTAGGTGGCCTTGTTAAAAGAGCTCAGGATGCAAATGTTCAGGTAATGGTTGAAGGTCCCGGACATATGCCTTTAAACCAGATTAAAGCCAATATGGAAATACAAAAAACCATCTGCTATGGAGCTCCATTTTATGTTTTAGGCCCTCTTGTAACTGATTTGGCACCAGGTTATGACCATATTACAGGAGCTATCGGAGGAGCAATAGCTGCAAGTAGCGGAGCTAACTTCTTATGTTATGTAACTCCTGCAGAACACTTATCCTTACCTTCTCTTGAAGATGTTAAAGAAGGAGTAATTGCATCTAAAATAGCTGCTGAAGCTGCTGATGTTGCTAAAAGACTTGAATCTGCATGGGAAAGAGAACGTGAAATGGGAAAAGCACGTAAAGAATTTGATTGGGAAAAACAGTTTGAACTTGCATTTGACCATTCCAAACCTCGCAGTTACAGAAACAAATGTGAACTTGACGATGAAGAAATGTGTGCAATGTGCGGAGAATATTGTGCAGTAAAAATAGCTAAAGGCGACTTTTAAATGAAATATCAAGAACTGGTAGATGTATATTCTGCTCTGGAAAATACAACTAAAAGACTGGAAAAAACAGAGATTATATCTGATTTTTTATTAAAATTAGACAGTACTACTCTTGAACAGGTAGGTTTACTAATATTAGGCAGTGTATTTCCTGCATGGAGTGATAAAGAAATAGGAATCGGAAATAAATTGGTTATGCAGGCTGTCGGTGAAGCTGTAGGAGTTACACCTGACAAAGTTGAAGATGCAGTTCGCGATCATGGTGACATTGGACTTGCATGTATTAGTTTATATGCTAAAAAATCACAAACTACATTTTTTTCCCAGCCTTTAACAATAGATTTTGTATTTAAAAGCTTAAGAAAGCTTTCTGAAAAAAGTGGTGCCCGATCAACAAAACGTAAAATCGATATAATTTTGGAAATGCTGTCTCAGGCTTCAGCCAGTGAAGCAAAATATTTAACACGAACTATTCTTGAAGAACTTAGAATTGGTGTTGGAGAAGGTGTTGTAAGAGATGCAATAGCCCAGGCATTCAATATTGACAAATCAGTTGTTGAGAGAGCTATGATGCTTACAAATGATTTAGGTTTAATAGCTGTTGTTGCAAAAGAAAAAGGAGAAGCCGGACTTAAAGAGTTAAACTTAACTCCGGGAACTCCTGTAAAACCTATGCTTGCACAGCTTGCACCACCAATTCCTGAAATCATCAGTGAAATGGGCGTTGCTATCTGTGAAACCAAATATGACGGAATCCGTCTTCAGGTACACAGACACGGCAATGAAATAAAAATATTCACAAGAAGACTTGAAAACATTACTCATGCACTGCCGGAAATTGTAGATTTGTTTAATGAATACCTTCCTCATGAGGATTATATTGTAGAAGGAGAAGTAATAGCTACAAGAGACGGAAAACCTCTATCTTTCCAGAATATCCTTCATAGGGTCAGAAGAAAACACAATATCGATGAAGCTATGGAACAGGTTCCTCTAAAAGTTTTCCTGTTTGATTTATTATATTATATAGTTCCAATGATAGATGAACCTCTGCTTAAAAGAAGAAAAAAACTTGAAGAAATTGTCAACACCACACCTGATGAAATCAATTTAAGCAATATGGTTTATGGAACTCCAGATACTGTTAAAGAAGTGGAAAATCTATTTGAATTATCCCTGGCTCAACATCATGAAGGAATAATGATTAAAGATGCTGGAGAACCTTATATTCCCGGACTTCGTGGTAAAAAAATGCTTAAATATAAAGCAGAACCTGAAACATTAGATATGGTTGTTGTTGGGGGAACCTACGGTATCGGTAAAAGAGGAGATTTTGTCGGATCATATTTAGTGTCTCTACGTGATGAAGACAACAATTTAAAAACAGTTGCTTATGTAGCTACAGGTCTTGATGATGCTACCTTAGAATACCTTACTAAAAAAATGAAAGAATATGAACTATCTACAAAAGGCAGAGAAATCGTTGTAGAACCTAAAATCGTATTGGAAGTGGCATTTAGTGAAATTGTTAAAAGTCCTGAATATGAAACCGGATACTCCCTGCGTTTCCCTGTTGTTAAAAATATTAGAAAAGACAAAGGAATAAATGATATTGATACAGTTGAAAGGTTGCTTTCAATGTATGAAACTCAATAATCCTTCAAATCTTTTACATTATGTATTACATGCCTTGTTAAAGGATATACAACAACTTCATAAGCTGTTTTGAATAATGCCTGTGCCACAATCATAGTTAAAAGTGCAGATACAGGCATTGTTCCTAAAAATCCTATTGTAATAAATATAAGTGCATCCATTCCCTCACCAGCAAATGTAGATGAAATGCATCTGAAAAACAATTTATTTTCATATTTTCCTTTTAAGTAAACCATCAGTTTTGCATTTATCAGTGACCCAATCAGATAAGCTGCAAAACTAGCTACCAATAATCTTAAAGTACTTCCCAGAACTGTATGGAAAGCGCTGTCACCTGTAAAATATGCCGGAGCAGGTAAAAACATAGTTACATTATAACAGATTACAGCTATTAAATTCATGAAAAATCCCAAATAAATAGCTCTTCTAGCTTTTTTAAAACCATAACATTCAGCAAGCACATCATTAACTATGTAAATTAATGGAAAAATTATAACTCCACATGGTAAAGTTATCCAAAAAAATTCAAATGTTTTACTTGCAATTATGTTGGAAATGATTAATCCTGCACAGAATATTCCAACAAGAATTGCATATAAATCTGTTTTTGTCAAATCAGTGTTTTTAAACATACATATTAAAATTATACTTTGATGTAAAAAAAGATTTTGCAAAACAATATTTTAAAATAAAAACCTATCAGCTATTTTTAAAATAAAAACCAAGATGAATTCATGGAAATTACAGATGATAAATTACTGAAAATAGCTCTGATAACTTCATTAATAGGTTTGATCGGTTTAATCATATTTACTCCATCAATTGAAGTTAAAAAAGTAGAAATTCAGGATATAAACAGAGGCATGATTGATGAGGAAGTTAGCATTGAGGGTGTTGTCAGTGATGTTAAATCTTCAGCAAGTAAAAGCAGCTATTTTTTAACTGTCAATGACGGAACTGACCAGATGTCTTTAATAATCTTTGAAAGCCAATTAGCCCAGCTGGAAGACAATGGAATAGACATTGAAAGTTATAAAGGTAAAAAGGTTAATGTTGTCGGAACAGTTACCCAATACAATTCCCAGCTTGAGCTTATTTTATCAAGTGGAGATGATATAAAAATGGTTTGACACAAGTTTTTAATATTATTTGAAACTAAAATTATAGATAACTGGTGAAACTATGAATCAGCAAAGAATTAAATATTTAGACGATTTAAGAGTTATTGGAATATTTGCTATTATTTTAGTTCACGTTGCTTCTTTATGGGTAACATCTACAATTGTCGGTGTTGACTGGCAAAAACTTGCATCAACAATTGGAAATATTGGTGTTCCTATCTTTTTAATGATTAGCGGAGCTCTTCTACTAAATAAAAACTACCCGACAGTATCAGGATTTTATAAAAAGAGATTTCCCAGAATCACCATTCCATTTATATTCTGGATTATTATTTATGGAATTTACTCACTGCACACCACAGGAATCAGTAATTTAAGCTATGACATAGCCAATACATTTCTGAATAACTTGGGATGGTATTTTTATTTGATTGTTGGGGTTTATCTTGCAATACCATTTATCAATGAGTTTATAAGAAATAGGGGGTTGAATGAAGTCAGATACTTTATAATAATATTTATTCTGGCTTCAGTATTCTATACTGCCTGCAGATTCTTTAATATCACTTCATATTTAGATTTAAGATTCTTTATTGGAGGATTGTCCTATGTTATTGTAGGTTATTATTTGGCTAATGTAAAAATAAAATCCCCTAAAAAAGTTATGGCAGGAACTGTTTTACTGTTTCTGATTTCACTGTTTGTAAGTTACCAGATGCCTGAAATTGGAGTTTATGAATTTAACAATCCCAATTTATATCTAAATTCATATTTGGATTTCTCAATTTTCCGCTTGGGATTAGGAGCATCAGTATTTTTATTTGTAAGGTGTCTTTTCTTAAATACTGCTACAACAACAGGAAAATTAACATTATCAATAAGTAAAGCCAGTTATGGAATGTATTTAAGTCATATAACCCTGTTTTTATTTATCAGAAATCATTTAAGCATATTTACAGCAGGAGCAAGTGGATTTGGAATAGTTATAAGACTGGTACTGATGACCATTGGAGTATTTTTAATAACATGGATTGTAACTGTAATTTTAAGTAAAATACCTTATTTAAAAGAATTTTCAGGATATCATTAACTTTTTATTTATTAAAAATAAAAATAAATGTAATATAAAAAATTATGAGGCAATTAATAATGTCAGATAAAAAAAGATTATTCGGGACTTTTGGAGTTAGAAGAGTAGCTAATGAAGTTTTAACTCCTGAATTTGCATCCAGACTTGCAGCATGTTACGGATCAGTAGTTCAGGGAACTGTAGCTGTTGGTGGAGATACAAGAACAAGCAGTCCCATGTTAATGGAAGCTGTAAAAGCTGGACTTTTATCTTCCGGTTGTGATGTTGTAGATTTAGGAATCCTACCTACTCCCGGAGTCCAATATGGTGTTCGCAAGTATTATGATGGCGGAGTTATGATTACTGCTTCACATAATCCTCCAAAATATAATGGAATCAAATTTTTAGATGAATTAGGTATTGGAATTCCTGATGATATGGAATTGGAAATTGAAAAATTATATTTTGATGAAGAACCAAAAAGAGCCCACTGGAGTGAAATTGGTCAATTATACCACAATGACAAAATTATTGACGAATACATTGATGAAGCAATCAGCAAAGTAGATGTTGAAGCTATTAAAAAAGCCAATTTAAAAGTTGTTGTTGACTGCGGTTCCGGAGCCGGATCATACACTGCTCCTTATTTAATTAGGAAATTAGGCTGTGATGTAACTACTCTAAACTGTCAGGCTGACGGATTTTTCCCAGGTCGTGACCCAGAACCAATTGAAGAAAACTTGCAGGAGCTAATTAATGTTGTAAAACAGTTAAATGCAGATATTGGACTTGCTCATGACGGAGATGCAGACAGAACCATCTGTATTGATGAAAAAGGAAACTTCGTACTTGGAGATAAAACATTTTCACTTGTTGAAAAACAGATGCTTAAAGAAAATAACGGCGGTACAATAGTTACAACTGTTGCAACATCACAGGCTATTTATGATATTGCTGAAGAGTACAATGGTGAAGTAATAGCTACTGCTGTTGGAGATTTGCTTGTAGCCCGTAAATTAAAAGATGAAGATGGATTATTTGGTGGAGAAGAAAATGGTGGATTAATCTTCCCTGATTTTGTTTACGGAAGAGATGCAGTTATGACTGTAGCTAAAATACTTGAAACAATAGCTAAAGAGAAAAAGCCATTATCCAAATTAGTTGAAGAACTTCCTGTTTACTATGCAACAAAAACAAAAATTGAATGCAGTGATGATTTAAAAGAAGAAGTTATGGAAAACATAGCTAATGAAATAAAAACCACTACTGATTTCGACTTAGACACTACTGACGGTGTTAAAATCCTAAAAGATGACGGATGGGTAATTATCAGACCGTCAGGTACTGAACCAATCTTCAGATGTTTTGCTGAATCTGACTCTCAGGAAAAAGCAGATGCAATGACTGACTGGGGATTAAGTTTAATTAAAAAATACAAAGATTAAGAAGTATTAATTTACTTCTAAAATATTTTTTTTAACTCTTTTTTATTGATTGATGATGGAACATCCTCATTAAGCCAATGTCTGCTGCATGCTACTTTATCAAGCAGTACACATTGCGGAGGCATTCCAAGTGCTGCTGCTTTCCATCCTCCTGAAATTAAATTTAAAGGACATGCAACTCCAACAATAGCCAGCTCTTTTTTATCAGTATCTGTTGCATTTTGAAATGCCGAGGATTTATGGGAAACCAGATATACTTCACAGTCATACTCTTCAGTTATTTTAGCTATTTCACATTCCGGATTACATTCCTGACAGACTTCCCCAAGTTTTTTTTCAATAGCATGACAGCTTTTCTGATTTATTTTCATACATGTTGGCAGGACTATCGCTTTTCTTTTTCTTGATTCATAATCTGGTCTGAAAATTCTCCCCATTATTTCAGAGCAAAGCATGTTTAAATAGTATAATTCTTTTGAACTATTGAAAAATATTTTCTCTTGTTTTGATTTAGGCTTATCCTTATACTTTTCCAAATAATAATTTAAATTAAATGTATATGGTGCCAAGTATTTTGAAGCATTTTTACAAAACCAATCTCCCAAAATAAGATATGGGGAAAAATCAGTATTTTCCCATTTTCTTAAATAAGGGAGCTGATCATTAAAATCCCCAATATATTCCAAATAATCAATTATCTGTGCTAAAGAAGAAAATTTATCACAGCATAACTTCCAGTAAACACTTACAATTAATCCCTCAAGAATTTTTTCATCATCATCAAAGCAGCTGTGAGCAAATTCCAGAAATTCATCAGCTAATTTTTTTACATCATCATAATACATGTCATTAACTTCATATGGTGAATCCGGACTAATCATCTTTATCAGCCCTTACACTATCCAGAAGGAATTTATGATACTCTTCAACTTCATCAAACATACTTTCAATTTCTGCTTCTGGAAATCCTTCATGTTTCAGAAATATTTCCCATAATTTAAACATGGAAAATCCAAAATACATTTCCGCCAATTTATTCGGACTGCAGTCACTTTCTATTACATTTTTTTGGATTAATATTTCAAAAACATCACTCCAGAAGGCAACAGACCCTCCAAGTATTTCATTTAGGAAAAATTCTTTAATTTCATCTATCTGATACATCTGAACAAAAATAAGCTTCAGGATTTTTAAAATCTTTTCTTCGAAAATCTGCTGTTTAAACATTTCCGATCCCTGATGATAGAACTCTTCAGGGTTTTTCTCAAGTAACATTCTGACATTTTCATCATCTAAAGGATTTCCCTGAAAATATTCTTCAAAATATTTTAAAATTGACATTAAAATCTCTTTTTTACTTGAATAATGATTATAAATTGAGCTTTCTTTAATTCCTACTTCTGAAGCTATTGTTCTAATAGATACTGAATCATATCCTTTTTTAGAAAATAAATCTAATGCTACATCAAATATTTTATCTTTTGTCTGTATTTTCATAAATATCCCAAACTAACAGTCGTTAGTTATACTATTGTTTTAATAGTATATAAAACTAACACTTGTTAGTTAAATAATTAAAAAAAATACGGCTAATAACAGCCACAAACAAGACACAAAACAGTAGCTGCTACAAAACCTAAAACTAAAACTACAATATAATTATCAATTTTTTCAGTATCCAAACCTAAATTATCATTAAAATTAAATATAAACGGCAGTAAAATAAACAGAGGTAAAAAATACCTTGCCTGAATACCTTCAGTATAAATACTTCCTACAGGAGTCCATGTCAGCAGTTGAATTACAAATGTGCCAATATAAACCAAAACAGCAACTGCCAGAGCACCAATTCTGAAATTTCTGGAAAATTTCTCTTTTAAAGGATATAAAAAAATCAGAGCTCCTAAAAACAGCTGATACATCGGAGACATGAAATCTGAATTATGCATATGTCCTTCATGAGGATATGAAAACGTAAATAAAGAGCTGAAAATATAACCTAAATTATTTAAAGCAAAATTAATAGCTATTACAAATTGTGAAGGATGAGAAATCAGATACTGTACCTGAGAAGCAGCATTAATATTGTGCTGAGCCATATAATCCATTCTGTAGGAATGCAATATTGCAGGAGTTGCATAATATTTTGACCACAATAAAGCTACAACAGCTAAAACAGCAACTGCCAAAATGCCAAATAAATACTGTTTATTTCTTTCAAAGTTATCTCTTGGAATAAGCAGAACTAAAAATATAAATGCAAAATAAGTAACTTTACATAAACCTAAAAGCAGACAGAGCAGCGTGTAAACAGCAATTTGTTTAGGAGTTACTTTTTCACTACTTTTAATCAGTGAAAACAGATAGGCAACAGCTACTAAAGCCAAACCAAAAATAGTTGCATCAATACTTACTGAAGATATTTGATAAATAGCTAATGGAACAGCTGCCATTACAAAAAACAAATGTTTTCCAATCGGTGTTTTTTTAACTGCATAAGCTGCAAGAGCTGCATATAATAAAACATTGAAAGCCCTGGCTAACCACAGCATCCAAATCTGATTTAAAGATAAAATTTCAGCAAGTAAAATTCCCAGTCCCTGTGCCAAATAACCGAAAAACGGATTTTGCTGAAATGCAGAGTGATAATGAGTAGATGTGTAATTAATAGGCTGCGTATCAACATTTGTATCAAAAACTGTTGCAGGCCTGTTATCAATTAAAACCAAAACACTTTGAATTGAATTAAAACTGTTATTCTGATAATTCGGGAAAAAATCTCCCTGAGAAGTTAAAAATGCTCTTTCAAAATGTTCTTCCTCATCACATGCATCAAAAAGAGGCATCAAAGAGGAACATATTAATCCAAAACATAAAATAGCTATAAAAACTACTTTAAACAGATTCTTTTTACTGTTTAAACTATAATAATTAATTAAAAAGATTCCCAAAATAGCTACAACTGCAAAAACAAGAATTTCCAATTTAGGAGCAGCATAATTTTTTAAACTCATCATTGAGAAAAATGCAGCCACTATAAAAATCAAATAAAAGAAAATATATTTTTTATTTAAAATACTTTCATTGTAAAACAATTCTAATTTATCCTTAAACATACTACAAATTCTCCAAACATTCTTCTTTTAGGAAAAATGCATCTTCATTATCTGGAGATTTAAGTAAAACTTTATTAAAGCTTTCTACAGCTTCTTCAAATTTTCCCAGCTCCATTAAAACTACTCCTTTATTTAATAAAAAATCAATATTGTTTTTTTCTAAAGAAATAGCTGTGTTGAAACATTCCAGAGCTTCATCTAATTTACCTAAATCAATATAAGCATTACCCATACGATTTATAGAACCTGCATCTAATTCAGAATCATCAAAACATACTTCCAATGCCCTATCAAAAGATTTAATAGCTTCTTCTAATTTACCCATATCAGACAATAAATTTCCTCTTGAGTTCCATACTTCCGGATTTTCACTATCTATTAAAATCAAATGGTCATAAACATCCAAAGCTTCATCAAACTTACCTAAAACTTCTAAAATAAATCCTCTCCAATATAAAACAATTGAACTGTTCGGATTTATAGCCAGTGCAATATCACTAACCTTCAGCGCATCGTCTAATTTTCCGGAGTTAAGTAAAGCTATTGCCTTATTGTTCAGTATATACTCATTATGAGGTTCAATTTTTAAAGCTTTATCATAACACAGTATTGCCTGATCAAAGTGTCCTAGCCTTGACAGGTTGTCTCCCTGCTTATTTAACAGATAAACATCTTCAGGATCAATTCTTAAAGCAGCATCATAACACATTGTAGACTTGTCAAATTTACCGCTGTCAAAAAGAATATCTGCTCTTTGTGTTATCATGGCTTTTTCATCGATTTTATCCCCTTTCCAATCATTTACATCTAATTTTTCAAAGTAAATAATTTGAAACATTTCAGAATCTTCAATTTTGCCGGCATACATCTTTTTGAAATCTTTAACCATTTCAGCAGCACTTTCAAATCCTTCTTTTTTAGCTAATTCATCATTATTTTTCAAATCAGAAAAAGGAATTGTTTGCACATCTGCTACTTTAGCTTCAAAAATTTTCTTTTTTTCTTTAGAAACTAAATTCCAGTAACAATAAAGCCTGTCGCCTTTTTTAAGAGGAGTTTTCCAAAGCTTACGTATTGTCATTGTCTTTTTTCCAGTGATTATATCAATGTCCTGACTTGAAAATGATAAGATTGGCATTTTTCTCCCCCCAAATAAATTTATATTATTTCTTCACCGAATTCTGCAGATTTTACTTTTACAACACCCTCAAAATAAGGTTTTACAGATTCTGCAAGTTTTCTTAAATCATGAGGATTTGGCACTTCCACCTCCTCCAATGCAGGATCCAAAACATTTCTGTTTCTAAATTGCTGAATAGTGTAAACTTCAGCTTCAATATCCATTACCAAATTATAGATATCTTTTTTAGTATGTAGAGTTGGGACATAAGTTGTTCTGGCTTCCAGATGAACACCATATTTGTTTATAAGATTCATTGATTTGTGAACCTGAGAACCTATATTGGATCCTGTAATTTTCCTGTATTTCTCAAAAGGAGCTTTAACATCCAAAGAAATGAAATCCAAAATATTTAGTTTTAAAATCTCTTCAAGCTTATCCGGATAAATTCCGCTGGTATCCAATTTGGTTTTAAGGCCTATTTTATGGACATAATCCAATATTTCAATGACTGCATCACTTTGAACTAGAGGTTCCCCTCCAGATATTACAACTGCATCAATAAAATCGCAGGCATCATCTATTTCTTTTTTAATTTCTTCAAAACTTTGCTGAGTGCTATCATCTAAAAGTTCAACATTATGACAATAACGGCAAGCAAGAGGGCATTTTGACATAAAAATGACAAAAGACATATTCCCATGAAATTCAACAGAAGAAATTACAGTTCCCCCTACATACATTATGACAATACCTCTTTTACAATTTCAATGAATTTTTTATCTTCTTCCAAAGTACAGATACTTATTCTAATCCAATATTCATCCAGTCCTTTAAATGAAGTACAGTCTCTTACAATGACACCTTTTTTCATAAGCTCCACTGCAAATTCAGATGCTGTAAATCCTGTGTCTTTTATGCCAATCAGCATAAAATTAGATTTTGAAGGGAAAACATTTAATGAATCAATTTTTGACAGTTCATTATAAAGATATTCCCTACTTTCAATTCCTTTTTCAATAGATGTTTCAATGTAGTCCTTATCTCTTAAAGTATTAAGAGCAGCTACATAAGACAATCTTGTTAGAGAAAATACTGGTTTGATTCTGTGCATATATTCAATAATCTCGCTACAGGCCAAACCATAACCCGTTCTCATTCCAGCTAATCCCATTACTTTAGACATTGTTCTGATAATGAAAATATTGTCAAATTCATTGATTAAATCCTTGTTAGTAACTTCAGCATACTCAAAGTAAGCTTCATCTACGACAATTAAAACATCAGGATTTTTAGATGCAATGTCTTTAATATCTTTTTTATCAATTAAAGTACCGGTAGGATTATTTGGAGTGCATAAGAAAATCATTTTTGTTTTGTCAGTTATAGAATTTAAAACTGAATCAATATCCAATTTATTTTCATCCATATTCCATTCGGCATAAACTGGACGAGCACCATATTGCTGCAATAAATATTCATAATACATATATGAAGGCAGAGGTACAATAAACTCATCTCCTTCATTAATAAATGTTTTAGCTAAAACATCAATGATTTCATCAGCACCATCACCGCCAATAATAATCTGGGATTGTTTAACCCCTGAGTAATTAGCTAATTCCTGTTGAAGCTCATTTAAAACTGATTCCGGATATCTGTTTATATTTTTGCATTCATTTTCAATAGCTTCAATAGCTTTAGTAGATGGGCCAAATGGATTTTCATTAGATCCTAATTTAATTATTTCATCTTTATTTAAGTTAAATTCGCTAGCTATCTCATCCTGAGATTTACCTGGAACATAAGAATCCATTTCACTAACTATTGCCCTTGGTTTCATTTTTTAACCTTATTTATATTGTTTTGAAAGTTTTTTGTAATTATCTGCGTTTTCCTGAATATGTTCAATTTGTTCAGGAGAAACTTCTTTTATTAGTTTGCCTGGAACTCCTAAGATTAGGCTGCCTTCAGGGAATTCTTTACCTTCACTTACAACAGCTCCGGCACCTACAATAGAATTTTTACCTATATGTGCACCATTTAACACAGTTGCATTCATTCCGATTAATACATTGTCTTCTAAAGTACAGCCATGAACAACAGCACCATGACCTATAGATACATTATCTCCAATTGTTATTGGAAAATCTTCAGTACAATGTAACACACAGTTATCCTGTACATTGGAGTTGTTACCTATTTTAATAGAATCTACATCACCTCTAACAACAGCACCATGCCAAATTGATACATCTTCACCTAATTCAACATCACCGAGTACTTGTGCACCAGGACATATTACAACAGAGTCTTTTTTATTTTCCATAATATCACCATTTAGTTAATTTTTTTTCTTTTTCTTTTGAACAATGTGAGTTTGCTTTTCCAATACTCTTGTATCAGAAGGCAAATCCTCATATAATAAAACACCAGATCCTATAGTAGAGTTATGACCTACTTTTACACCTGGAGAAAAACTTGAATTAATACCTGTTTTTACAGAATCGCCAATAATAGCTCCTAACTTACGTCTTCCACTGTCTATTTTTTGATTTTTGATTTTGGTTTTAATAGTTGCATTATCAAAACGCAAATTAGCTATATTTGTTCCTGCTGCTATATTACAGTTAGAACCAATAACAGAGTCACCTACATAACTTAAATGACTGACATTGGTATTTTCCATAATAATTGAGTTTTTAATCTCAACAGCATTTCCAACATGAACATTGTCACCAAAGTAAGTGTTTCCACGAATATAAGAGTTAGGACCTATATCACAGTTTTTACCAATGTACACATTTCCTTCAATGTACACACCGGCTTTAATAACACTTCCCTCATCTAAAAATACTTCACCATGAATAAATGCACCATCTTCAATTGTTCCTTTAATTTCTGTTTTAAGTTTGCCGATTAAATCTTCATTTACTTCAATTAATTCCCATGGTCTGCCAACATCAATCCAATCTTTAGAAGTTTTATGACCGATAACTGTTTTATTATCTTTAATTTGCAAAGATACTGAATCAGTAATTTCATATTCACCCCTTTCAGAGATTTCTGTTTTACGAATCTTGTCAAAAATATCTTTATTGAATATGTAAATTCCAGCATTAACCAGATTACTTGGCGCCTCTTCACGTTTTGGTTTTTCTACAATGCTTTTAATATTTCCGTTTTCAATTTCAACAACACCAAATGCTGAAGGATCTTCCACTTCAGTTAAAAGCATTAAAGTATCAGGTGTTAAATAATTATACTTCTTAATTATTTCATGAATAATTTCATCATCAAGTATAATATCTCCATTTAAAACTATAATACTATCATCAATAAAATCTTCACCATATGAAATAGCATTAGCTGTTCCTAAAAAGTCTTTTTGAGTTTTATAGAAAATATTAACACCAAAATCACTTCCGTCTCCAAAGTAATTTCTAACCATTTCCTCTTTATAACGTACAATAAGTAAAATATCAGTTATACCATTATCTCTTAAAGACTCAATATTATACTGAATAATTGGTTTTCCAGCTACCGGCAACATTGTTTTAGGTTTTGTAAGGGTCAGCGGCCTCATTCTAGAACCTTCGCCGGCACTTAAAATTATAGCTTTCAATTTCATTACCCCATAAGTTATTACTTTAAACTATTATAATATGTTAAGTTTATACTTATTAATTAATTTTTTTAATTGAAAAAAGAAGGCTGAAAAAAACATGCAGTATAATAGCTGCATGAAAAAGAAATTAAATATTTTCTTTTATGATTTTAACACAGGTTTCTTTAATTGCCTGAGCTTTTGTGCTGTCTTTAGACTCTAAAGTTATTCTGATATAATCTTCAGTTCCTGAAGGCCTTACTAAAACCCAGCTGTCATCATTGAAAGTTAATCTAACACCATCAATGGAATTAATTTCTTTAATATCATCAAAACTGTCTTTCAATAAATCTTCCATGTTTTCCATAACTGTTGTTTTAGCTTCTTTAGAACAGGTTATTTTTTCACGGATATTGGGATAAGAAGGAATCTCTAAGAGCAATTCAGACAATTTACCTTTGTTTGATACAAGTTCAGCCATTCTCAAACCTGAAAGAATACCGTCAGGACACATACAGAAATCAGGATGCAGCCATGTTCCTGAAGGTTCTCCTCCAAATGCAGCATCTTTTTCTATTATAACTTCAGCTACATTTACATCTCCGACTTTAGTTCTTAAAACATTACCTTTTACAGATTCATCCATACATAAACCTGCATCTACAGTAGTAACTATATCTCCATCAAATTCTTTAGACATCAATGCAAGTAAAGAGTCAAATGGTGAAATATTTCCATTTTCATCAATTGTAATCATTCTGTCTGCATCCCCATCATGAGCAATTCCCAAATCTGCTCCGATAGCTACTACAGTTTTCATTAAATTTTGCAGGTTTTCTGCATTTGGTTCTGGATTTCTTCCTGGGAAAAATCCGTCAGGCTGAGAATTGAGAGCTGTTACCTCACATCCGGCTTTTCTAAATACCAAAGGAGATATTTCGCTTCCAGCACCTGAAGCACAATCAATAACAACTTTTAATCCTGGTTTAATATTTACCATACTTACTAAATCATCAATGTATTCTCCTTTAATTTCTTCATTAACTTTTAAGCTACCAACTTTATCCCAGCTTACTGAAGTGTAGGATTTATTTGAATAGATTTCTTCAATTTCAGCTTCCTGAGCTGATGTATATGCCATTCCGTTAGAATTCCATATTTTAATCCCATTGTATTGTGAAGGATTATGTGATGCAGTTAACATTATTCCGGCATCTGCTCCTAATTTATCAGTAGCATAACCTACTAAAGGAGTCGGAACCATACCTATTTTAATCACATCTACTCCGCTTTCAAGCAAACCTGCACAAATAGCCTGGTCAAGCATTATATTAGTAGTTCTTGTATCATAACCTAAAACTACAGTTCCTTCATTACCTAAATAGTAAGCTAAAGATTTACCAACATTCAATGCAAGTTCGCAGGTAACTTCAGAATTTATTTTCCCCCTGATTCCTGAAGTTCCAAACAGTTTTTTAACAGCCATTAAATCAACTCTTTTAAGCTCCAAATTTATGAGCATAGTTCATTAAATCCATCATGATATTCATAACATCAGATCCCCTAATTCTGCAAAGTCCACCTTTTGCAACAGCTACTTCAGAGTATTCACAAACATCATCTACTCTTACTTCAGGGCCTGTGATAATAACAGGTACTGGATCACCAGAATGGTTTAAAACAGAAATTGGAGTTGAATGATCAGCAGTTAAGAAAATATAAACATCTTCAAGTTTTTTAAGTTCGCTCATAACAACTCTGTCAACTTTTTCAATGAAGTCACGTTTTTCAATAGCCTGACCGTCATGACCTGCTTCGTCTGCTCCGTCAATGTTTATCAGGAAAAAGTCATGGTCTGAATTTTTAACCTGATCAAGGATAGTGTCTCTGATATTTTCCAAATTGGTGTCAATTCCACCAGTAACATCATCCATTTCAACAATATCCATACCTGCGAATCTGCCTATTCCCATAATAAGGCCAGTTTCAGCAATACATGCAGAATTAACTTCATATTTATCATTTAAAGCTTCTACAACCGGAACTTCTCCTGCACCACGAGGAATAATAATATTTGCTGGAGGTTCATTGTTTTCTATTCTTTCCAAATTAACCGGATGGTCTTTAATCATTTCATAAGATTTAGCTACTAATTTATTTAAGATATCTGTAGTTTTTTTAGCTTCTTCAGAATCGTCCAAAGCTATGACTTCTTTAGGTTTGTTTCCTTCCACTTTAGGATCAGCATCACTTACTTTATCTGAAAGGCCTTCACCTCTTAATACTAAAACTGCTCTGTGGCCAGTTGATTCTTTAAAAATAATTTTAATGTCAGGATAATCTTCCAGAACCATTGTATTTAACACTTCAACGATTTCATGAGTTCCCTCTCTGATTCTTCCTGCACGCCTGTCAGTAACTATACCATTTTCATCAGCTGTTGAGAAATTGCATCTGAATGCAATATCTCCAGGAATAACATCCACTCCAACACCAGCTGCTTCAAAAGGACCTCTTCCGGTGTATACTTCATATGGGTCATAACCTAAAATAGATAAATGAGCAGTATCACTACCCGGTATAATTCCCGGAGCTATAGAATCCATAATTCCAGTTATACCATTTTTAGCCATTTCATCCATATTTGGAGTGTTAGCTGCTTGGAGCGGGGTTTGATTATCAAATTCTTTAAGTGGACGGTCCCCCATACCATCCATAACTAAAACTATTCCCTTCATAATGTCACCTTAATATAATGCTTTTAAATATATTTTTCAATAGTTATAAAATTATTAGTCTAAAAACCTATTAAAGGTTTAATCATAACTTTAATTAAATTTGCAACAGAAAACAGTACAAGTATCTTAACCCAGGTACGTTTATCCTTAAAAATCTCATCGCCATACCTGCGTTTATAATACACTGCAATAATTACTGCAATAAGTGTTGAAACACCAATATCAAAATTAAACTCTGCAACGGACATGATTTACTATCTGTTTTAACTTATTAAAATAATTAATTAAACAAGTAAAATACCAATTAAAGCTCCTGTAATAGTAGCTATAAGATTTACATGTTCATTTGTAAGTAAATCTTTTCTCTCAAAGACTGCTCCAAGGATACTGTCCATAAAACAGCCTAATGTTCCCGGAATAACTGCTAAAATAACACCTAAAACAGGATCATGAATAATTCCAAGTAAATAAGCACAAATACCAATAACAGCTGCACCAATCATACCTGCAACAGTTCCTAAAACAGATACTGCTCCATCAGTTCCAGGTTCGACCTTTTTAAAAGTAGTAATTAATCTAGGCTGATGCAATACTCCTATTTCACTAGCTAAAGTATCTGCTGTTGCAGTAGCTATTGCTCCAATAAATCCTCCGACAAATGATAAATAGTAACCACCAAATGCTGCCATCATAACTGCTACAATACCATTTGAAATAACATTTTTAGTAGTCCTTCTACCTTCAAATTCTCCTAAAGATTTTTTATATGATTTTGAGAATTTTGTAGCTACCAAACTTAAAATAAGGAATATCAAAATTAATAATAACCAGTTAAATCCCGCTGAAAAAATAATGATAATACCCATAACAATCATAACAACTGATCCAAGAGCATCTAAAGATTTTCTTTTGTATGTTAAGAACCCTAATAAAAATAGAATTAAAACATAACCCCAATTAATCATTATTAACTTTTCAACCATATTATCAACATGATAGTATTTCTAAAGAATAATATAAAAATCTACCTAATTTTAACCATATAATTAATATAATATATTAACCATAATTTATCTTATGAGAACATTATATAAGATAATTATTGTACTGGCTATCTTATTTGTAAGTATTGAAATGCAACGTATTATCCCTGGAAGTTTCGTTTATGTTTTAATTATATTAATAATCCTTGCAGGAATCATCAGCTACACCATTTCAATTTACAATGACTTAGTGACTAAAAGAAACCAGGTAAAAAGTTCCTGGAGTAAAATTGATGTTCAGTTAAAAAGAAGAACTGATTTAATTCCGAATTTAGTGGAAATTGTTAAAGGTTATGCCCAACACGAAAAAGAGACATTCAGTCAGGTAAGTCAGGCTAGAGCTTCATTAATGAATGCAAGAAATATTGATGATATACAGAAATCCAATTCTCAGCTATCCAGAAGTCTTGTTAATTTATTCGCAATAGCTGAAAGGTATCCTGAACTAAAAGCCAATACAAACTTTTTAAATTTGCAGGGACAGATACAGGAAAGCGAAGATAAAATAGCTATTTATAGAGAAAGATTCAATAATTTTGTTTTAGTCTACAATAACAGCTGTGAACAGTTTCCAGGTAATTTAGTTGCACAGATGTTCGGATTTAAAACTGCGAACTTTATTGAAATTTCTGAAGATGAAAAAGCTGTACCGAAAGTGCAGTTCTGATTTTTATTTTTTTATAATGAAATATAACAATGTGATATGCTGAAATGAAAAAAAATAAGTGAAAGTATTTAGTTTAATACTTTACTTTTGATAATTTCCACTCTTTTGAGAGGGTAGATTTTTTTAGCATTGTGATAAACTTCAGATGCTAATTTACCGTTTACAACAAGTTTTATTAATTCATCGAAAGATTTTTCTGCTGCAGTTTCAGCCAATAAATCATTAATAACTTGTCTCATGTATTTTTGTTGGGAAGATTTAGCCCTTCTGGTAGTTACTGCAAGTACATGAAGTTTAACTTTACGGTCATCTTTAGTTTTAACAATAGAAGAAGCATCGATTCTACTGGTTCCCCTTCTAATCATACTTCTTACATAATCAGTAGTAGTTTTGTGACCAGTGAATTTGGTGTTTGCAACATCTCCTGCTACATTGTCAATTTCAAATCTGAGTTTGATGTATTGTTTGGAAAAGTCGCCGGACAATTCCCTCATAGTAACTTCTACTCCCCTACCAATAAGGTAATCAGGATCTCTTGCTGGAGTTTCTCCAATTTCTTTGTCTTCAAAGTTTACTGGTGTTTTAATAGTATACCAGGATTTTTCTTTCCATGTATCACGTACTCTACGTCTTGTTTTTGCTTTTGCCATTATATCAACCTTTTATAGTTTTTCCGTAAATTTCTATTATCATTAAAAATATAGCTATCGCTATAGTAAATTTAAAAATAGCCTACCAAATACTGTATTTGTTAAATCAAACACAACACAGAATATAAAATAAGATTATAATTGATTATAGTTTTATAATCCGTTAATCGACTACTGTGAGTTCTACTCACTTATTTTAAAGAATAATTCATTATAAAGTTTTAAATTATTAAAACCCGCCCTTAAAGGTTACTATTACTTTTTTTCTTCATGATATATAAAGCTTGTTAAAGGATTAAAGATTTATTCCATATAACTTATAACATCAGTTATTACAAACTTAAACAAAAAGAATGATTATAATATCATTTTAAAATAGTAAAAACTCATTAAAACAAAATAAAAATATGATTTCATAACACGGACCGGAAAATAAGGAGCATTAAAACTCCTTATTCCATACTAGGCAAATATTTTTGGTCTGAAGCATAGCTGGATCCAATTAATTTTCCATTAGAAGTATTATACTGTCTAAAACCACCATCAGAATAAGTTACTTCACGATAATAGCTGCCGTCGTCTGCCTGATAATTATATTTTACCACTTCACTTACAACATAAACTCCTGAATCAGATGATGGTTTTGGCTGACTGTTATCATTTGTATTGTTTGCAGTTGTGTTATTAGTTAAATTTTCAGCAGTGCAGTTAGTATATGACATATCGTCTTCATCATCATGGAAATCATCCACGAAAGCAATTGCAAATGCTATAATGCATGCCCCAGCAATAATTGCGCAAATTATTATAATCAAATCCTTAGATTCCATTAAAACAACCTCCAATTAATTTTTTAAAAGCCCATATGGGGAGTCGAACCCCAGACCTATTGATTACGAGTCAATCGTTCTACCATCTGAACTATATAGGCTTAATTATTACATTTGTAATTAAGTAGTATACAAACATTCCGATAAAATAACATAAAACATCCCACCAATCAGAAACACTGCCAGGTCTTAAAAAAATAGCCAGATATTCCCCTAAAAAAGACAGACCTACTGTAATTACAAACAAGTATTTAAAGGACGTTACTTGGGTATTTGACCTGTATAATGAAATGCTGTTTATTAAAGCAAAAAATAAAGGCACAGCTAGTAAATCATTTAGATAATTATTGAAAAACGGAATTCCCAAATTCTTTAAAACCAACTGATTCAAACTATAAATAGCTAATGTGCCAATTACTATCACAATATTTGTTTTATTTTTCATATTATCCTAAAATAGAAAATATCACTAGTGCAATAAGCACTCCTAAAATAATAGTACATAATTCTTCCATAATACTAATATTGTGATTATCATATATAAAACTTGTTAAAAAAATAAAAAGAAAAATTAGCTATTCATAAAATTATAGTGATCAATATATCTTTGTAAAACCTCCTCAACAGGACCTTCATCACTAACCAGTTTAATACCTGCATCTTCTGCTTTAATTTTAGATTTGAATCCGTGCTGAGTAGAAATTATAACATCACAGTCACTGCATTTTTGAATAACATCTCCACCCTGATGTTTAGCATTCTTATCAATAGCTACTTTTCTTGTTTCAACAAAATCAAATTTATCATCAACTACATCATAAATAGCTAATGATACTGCTTTTCCCAAATGCAAATCAACAGCATCTCCGTTAGAAGATGCAAGTGCAATTCTCATTTTAATCAACTAATTTTTTAATTATATTGGCAACATTTTGCCCAAATAACTTAATAGTGTCTATTCCTTCACTGTCATCTAAAGCTGTACCTTCAGGACCTGCAAATACCATATTCCAGTAAGTGCTTCCAGCTATTATCATATTGTTAATTGGGAAAAACATTGTCATTTCCTGTAAGGTTAAAGTTTGCCCACCGCGTCTTGCAACAGCAATCGGACCTCCAACCATCCAGTCTAAAAATTTGTCATTTCCTCTTGAAACTTTACCAATCCTTTGAAGAGCAGCCATCATATCTCCTCTTGCAGTTCCAAAGTAAACTGGTGCTGCAGGAATAAATCCGTCAGCATGTCTGATTTTTTCAATGACTTCCTCTAAACCATCATTTAAAACACAGTTTCCAGTTCCGGCACATCCGTTACATGCAATACAGGACTGTATCTGTTTTCCTCTTAAAGATATGATTTCAGCTTCAACACCATTTTTCTCAATTTCTTCAGCACAAACTTCCAGAACATCCTGAGTGTTGCTGTTAGCTCGTGGACTAGAATTTAATAATATAACTTTTGCCATAACATCAACCTAAATAAAATTTTGTTAATCAAATAATAAATCTTTTGGAAAAAAGAATTTAAACTTCAGCACCGTTTAAAGCATGCTGACATGGACAGTCAAAATCATCATCCAACTGCTTAATAATTTCATAAATTAAAACCATCAAATCTTCCTCTTTAGCTTTAACCATTTCAAATACTTCATCAATAGTTAAATTATCCTGTGAAATTCCAGATGCATAATTTGAAACTATGCAAATTGAGTTATAACAGATTGCCCTTTCACGGGCAAGTGTTACTTCAGGAACTCCAGTCATACCTACCAGATCTCCTCCAAGAAGTTTGAACATTTTAATTTCAGCAGGTGTTTCAAATCTAGGCCCCTGTGTACAGACATATGTTCCTCCAGTAATAACTTCGCCGCAATCAGCTATTATATCCCTTAAACGGCTGCAATAAGGTTCAGTTACATCTACATGAACAACATGGTCTTCAAAGTAGGTTTTTTCTCTGTTTTCGGTAAAATCTAAAAAGTCATCAGGAATTACAAATGACCCCGGAGGCATTTCCAGATTCATAGATCCGACAGAATTGGTAGCTATTATCTGTGTAACTCCCACATTCTTAAGTGCATCAATATTAGCTCTGAAATTGATTTTATGTGGAGGAATACTATGTCCTGAAGCATGTCTTGGAATGAAAACTACTGTTTTATTAAATATATCTAAAACAGAAACTTCAACGTCCCCATAATCTGTTTTAACTACTTTTTTTTCAACATTATCTGCCTTTTGAGTTATTTCGTAAACTCCACTGCCGCCAATAATTCCAATCATCTTATCTTATCCTTTTGTAACAGCTAATGGTTTTACTTTTGCAACAAGTTTAGCTATTCCTGTACTGTCAGATATTTTAACTACACTGTCCACATCTTTGTATGCGCCCGGTGCTTCTTCAGCGATTACATTTTCAGTTGTAGCTCTGATTTTAACACCATTTGCAGCTAAATTGTTTTTGATTTCTTCAGGCTTGTAGTCTTTTTTAGCCTGTGATCTTGATAAAACCCTTCCGGCACCATGTGCAGTGGATCCAAATGTTTCTTCCATTGCTGTTTGTGTTCCATGCAATACATAAGATGCTGTTCCCATTGTTCCCGGAATTAACACCGGCTGACCAACTTTCCTGTATTTTTCAGGAATCTCTTCACTTCCAGGTCCAAATGCACGGGTAGCTCCTTTTCTATGGACTACCAATTTCATGTCATTGCCTTTGAATTTGTGTGTTTCCTGTTTAGCAATGTTGTGAGCTACATCATAAACAATATCCATTCCCATATCTTTAGCTGATTTTCCTAAAATGTCTTCAAAGGTTTCCCTTATCCAATGAGTCATCATTTGTCTGTTTGCCCATGCATAATTGGCTGCTGCATACATAGCTTTCAAATAGTCCTGAGCTTCTTTTGAATCGAATGGTGCACAAGCTAACTGTCTGTCTGCAAGATCAATTTGGTGATTTTTATAAGCTTTATCCATTACTCTCAAATAATCAGAACATACCTGGTGTCCGCAACCTCTTGAGCCGCTGTGAATCATAATTACAACCATTCCTTTTTCAAGACCATATACACCAGCTACTTCATCATTATAGATTTCATCAACAACCTGAATTTCTAAAAAGTGATTTCCAGAACCTAAAGAACCTAATTGAGGTATTCCTCTTCTTTTAGCTTTGTCACTGACCTTAGTTGAGTCAGCTTCTTTGATTCTTCCGTTTTCTTCTAAAACTTCAAGATCTTCTTCCCATCCATAGCCATTTTCTACAGCCCACTCTGCTCCAAAATTTAAAACATCATCTATTTCATTTTCTTTAAGCTTGATTTTTCCTTTGCTTCCTACACCAGACGGAATATTTTTAAACAATGCTTCAATTAATTCATCAAGTTTGTCTTCAATGTCAGATTGTTTAAGATTGGTTTTTATTAACCTGACTCCACAGTTAATATCAAAACCTACTCCTCCAGGAGATACAATTCCGTTTTTTTCACTGAATGCTGCTACACCACCTATTGGAAATCCATATCCAAAATGAATATCAGGCAAGCCTATTGCATATCTGTGAACACCTGGAAGACAGGTAATGTTTACAATCTGATCAATAGCTCCATCTTCTAAAGCTTCAAAACTTTCATCATCAAGATACAATCTTCCAGAAGCCCTCATTTTTTTATTAACACTTCCCGGAACCTCATAGACGTTATCTCTAACTTTTTTAATTTTATCTTTAATACTCATAAAAATCACAAACTATTTTATAATATTTATTAAAAGGATAATAAATAATTTTTTGGTAAAAAACAGAATGAATTAATACAAATCACTGCTATTTTTTGCAGCTGGGAAAAAAACAAGTTAAATGAGGATATAAACCTCATTAATAAATTGAGAAAAATAAAATCCATTAAAGACTTAAAAAAAGTACTTTAAAAAATTTTATTTTCTAAATAATGCAGACATTCCTGCAACCAACAATAATACTGCTCCAAGAACACCAAAGAAAGTGGATCCTAATAAAACCAATATTGCAGAAACAATAAATAAGAATCCGCCAACATCACTATCTTTAAATACATGAATAGATGCAAAAATACCTAAAAATGATCCGATAGTAGCTATAAGTCCTAAAAAGGAGGTTGCTCCAAATCCAAAACTTCCAATCAATAAGATAAATGAACTAGAAACTAAACTTATAAGTGCCCCTAAGCCTCCTACAATTAGTTCAAATATTCTTGAAACTGATTTTCTTCTTTGCATATTTAATTATTTAAATATAATTTATTATATATGTTTTCATAAATCCACAATTGCTGAAAGTTTTACAATATCTTTTTCAATAATATTCATTTTGTGAAATGTTATAGCTTTAACTTCATCACCGCGATAATGTTTATCCCAATTAATCCCTTCACCTTCAATTGTTGCATTCAAGTAATATCCACCATCTGTTTTATTAATCGTGACTTTAAATTGTGAAAATAACATGAATTCTATTTCATGCAAAAATAAAAGTTCCTCTAAAAAATCATACAATAAAGAAACTTTGTCTTCTGAAGTTATTTCAAATGATTTGGAAGTTATGGGTTCTATATATTCTGTTTTAGAAATTATATTAAATAATGCCAATCCTGCATTTTCAAAAGCCTCATTTAAGTTGTTTCCATAAGCATAAAATCCTATATCTGCAGTTACATCAAAAAATTCAAATTTTTTCATAGTTTCTTCCTAAAATATTACTTTTCAAATGGGGTGTCTCTCTTTCTTTATATTACACTTTCAAACAATATTAATTTAGCGATGTGATAGAAATGTTGAAAAATTCAGATACTACAATAAAAGCTGATTTAAGAAAGAAAAGTTCTATAATAGATGAAATAGAATATAGTAACTATAATATTCAAGCTTGCATGGTGATACTTGTTATAATGATAGTATTGCTTTTATCAATAATCTCTGTTGTAACTGCGCAAAATCCCAATTTAGTATAATTGGTTTTTTCTAATTATATGCTACCAAACCCTTGGCGCAGAAAAAGCATTAGATTAAAACAGGTTGACCCATGCAAAAATCTAATGTTATAAGGATGATTAATATGGAATTTGATTCAAATATGAAATTCTGTCAGTCCTGTGCAATGCCAATGACTGAAGAATTATATGGCAGCAACAAAGATGGCAGTAAAAACGAAGATTACTGTATTTACTGCTATGAAAATGGTGAATTTACAGCAGATATATCTATGGAAGAAATGATTGATTTTTGTGTTCCAAAAACTGTCGAAAATACAGACATGGATGAAAAAACAGTTCGAAAAATGTTAAATGAAACATTTCCACAACTTAAAAGATGGAAATGAATTTCATAATTTAAAATCACAAGGGTTAAAACGTAAAATAATTTCTCTGGAATTTCCTCTTGACCCTTTTCCTGTGAATTTTGTGTCAACTAATCTTAAAAACTCCAATTTTTCAAGAGTTCTGTTAAAGGTAGCATAACTTACATTTTCTTTTTCTTTAAACAGTTCAGATAACTCTCCGGCTGTAAAAATCTTATCTGAATCTGAAATTATTTTTAATAATGCCTTTTCAGTATCATTTAATGATTTTAAAGTTTCTGAGATTTGTACTGAAACTAAAGAATCAACTGCTTTTTGGAAATGTTCCTCTGTAATTTCTCTAGATGCTTCAGCTTCAGCAATATTGCCGCAAGACCTTAAAAGATTAATGCCTACTCTTAAGTCTCCGACATCATAAGTATGCATAGCTACCAATTCAAGGATTTCATCACCCATTACACCGGGAAAAAAACCTGCATTTACCCTGTCTTTTAAGATATCTTCAATTTCTGAATAATTATATGGCTGAAATGTAATGTCCTGAGGTATAAAAACAGTATTTACATTTTTATCAAAGGCATACCTGAATTCCAGATCAGACAATATTGCAAAAATTCCAGTTTTAACACCAGGATATTCTTCATATGCTCTTAACAAATCATAAAATACTTTATTGGCAGCCTTACTTTGGAATAAATAATTAACATCATCCAATGCAACGATTAATGCTTTTTTATCTGATTGAAGTTTATGCATGATTTGGTCATAAATTCTTGAAAATGGAACTCCTGTTTCCGGAGGAATATGGCCAAATAGCTTTTTATAAATTTGTGAAAATATTCCAAAACGTGTTGTATGGAGCTGACAGTTTATATAAACACAAGTGACTTTTTCTGTGCTTTTTTCAACTAATTCAAATACTTTTCTAATAGCTGTTGTTTTTCCAGTTGCACATGAACCTAAAACAACAGAATTTGATGGCTGCCCTCCACTTATAGCCGGTCTGATTGCCATTGCCATAGCTTCCATTTGCCTATCCCTATAATTATAATTCGGAGGCACATAATCCGGATCAAAAGCATTTATATTTTGAAAAAGACTTTCATCATGCATTAAAATATCTTCAATTCCCATACTTATCATTTATATTTAAACTATTATAAAAAAATTATTATGACTTTAAATTAATAATTTTAACATCTTCATTATCGTCAATCCACTTTGTAAACAATTCTGCATACTCCAATTTTTTTGTTTTAATTTTATCTGCTTTAGCAGTATCTTCTGCAATATTTGGTCTTGAGTATTTAGTTACAACATTTCCAAAATCCATTCCAGCCAATATCAATTCAGTGGCTCCAAGTGCAACAGCCAAAAACATTGCTCTATCTCCGTCTGTAAATCCTCCAAAATTATAGAGATTTCCATGTGCCTGAGCTTGTGTTGTTCCTAAAACATTGTCAAAAAATGGAGTGTATTTTAAAATTGCTTCCAGATTATTTCCATGACCGTGAATAACTAAATTTGCACCACATGCATTTGCATATAAAATATCATCTATTTTCCCATCCAGATCAGTAGCTATTATATCAGGAACTATTTTTTCTTCAGTTAAAGCTGTTGTTGCTCCGTCTGCAGCTACTAAAACATAATCAAACAAATCATATTCCGTTTTTATTTTTTTAATATGGTCTTTTAAAGATGGTCCTGCTCCAAATATTATGAATTTAGTGGAAAAATCTACTTTTTCATATAAATCTTCCAGTGTTAAGCAGCCCTGTTCAAAAAGAAGGTCATCCAATACCTGAGCAGTTTTTTCATCATCTTCTCTTTCAAATCCGAAATCATCCAATATTTTTTTATAATAATTTTCCCAAAGGCCAAAATCCATTGAAATCACCTTTTATATATTGTTAATTTAGTTGCAGATTATTAATATTCTTTATTCTTTATTAACAACCCTAATGTCCTTACCTGTAAAATACTTATACAAATCATGGAACTGCCTTACAACAAAACCAGTACATGCTGCTGAGATTACTGTACCTATACTTACACTTCCCAAGACATCACCTAAAAATATCCAGCATAAAATAACTGTTATTATCACCATTGATGAATCAATACATATTTTAACTGATGAAAATTTCTTATCAGCAGCTATAGCTATTGCTTCTATAAGACCTTCTCCAGGAAGCGGTGCAATATTTGCAGGCATCATTATTAAAATTCCGACAGCTATAAGAATTATGCTTAAAGCCAGCATCAGAAACTTCCCCATTAGTGAAAGATTCTGAATCGGTGCCAGTACCCACAATGAAAAATCAACAAAATATCCGAATAAAAAAGCACTGACTAATTGAAGAAGTCTTTTCGGATGATATCTCTCTTTCAAAATTGGTTTTTGTATAAAAATAACTACCAGATAAAATAAAACTGATGACAAACCTACATCGATATTTGTAATTAAAGCTATTGCATAGGGAATGGAGTTAATTGGAGTAACACCCAATTCAGATTTGATTGAAACTCCTACAGCAAAAGACAGTATGCATACTCCGATTATATAATATATTATTCTTTTAATTAACTCATTTGTAATTTTAATTCTTTCATGCTCCTAATTTTCTTTATTAACTACTGTAATTGACTTTCCTGTTATTTTTTCATACAATTCTGTGAGATATCTTATAATAATTCCTATGAATATTGCTGCAAGAATTGTACCTACATTTACACTTCCAAGAATATCTGATGTAAAGAGTCCGCAAATGATTAAAGATAATACAACCATTGATGTATCAAAACATACTTTGACTTTGGAAAATCGTTTATCATAAGCCAGAGATACAGCTTCCACAACTCCCTCACCTGGAAGCGGTGCAATGTTTGCAGGCATGTATATTAAAATACCGGCAGCTATTAAAAACATACTTACAATCAGCAGTGTAAAGTTAACATCCAAAGGCAGGTCCGGCATCGGAGATAAAATCCACAGTGAAAGATCTGTAAAATACCCGAACATAAATGCATTAATCAACTGCAAAAGCCTTTTCGGATTGAATCTCTTTTTTAAAATTGGTATTTGGAGAAATACTAAAAGGACATTGAAAATTACTGTTGTAATTCCAATATTTACACCTGAAGCCAGTGTCAAAGAGTATGGAATTGAGCTGATTGGCGTAACTCCCAAACCAGACTTTATTGAAAGACCCACACCAAGTGACATTACAAATAATCCACCAACAAATAATATAATTCTTTTAATCCACATTAAAACACCTCACATTTGTTTTAAATCAACTTCACGACCTGTTATTTTTTTAAATCCTTTAACAATATATTCCAACACTGTTCCAACTAAAAATGCTGCTACAATTGTTCCTATCCCAACACTAGCCAAAGGATTTCCAATAAATATCCAGCACATCACTACAGAAATAATTACCATTGCAGCATCAAATCCTACTTTAACCTTTGGAAAAGGCAAATCATATGTAATAGCTATTGCCTGCATTACACCTTCACCTGCAAGCTGAACAATATGGGGCGGAAGGTATAAAAATATTCCAAATGCCAGAACCACAATACTGATTCCCAGAAATATAAAGTCTCCAATAAGACCTGGAGGTTTCGGTACAAATGAAACCAGATACACTGCAAAGTTGTAAAATATCCGAAAAGAACTCCTGCAACAACCTGCAGCAGTATTTTAGCTTTAAAATTCTTTCTTAGAATTAAAAACTGCAGTATTACAAGAGCAATGTGAAACAGTATAGTTGCAAATCCTACTTCTATTGCCCATACATGCATCATGGAATAGGGAATTGAGCTAACTGGAGAAGAGCCTAAATCAGACCTGAATGAAAATGCAATACCTACAGTCATTACAAAAAGTCCCAGGACATATAATGAAATCCTTTTAATCATATTTCCGTTCATAATCATCACATCTGTTTAAAATCCACTACTTCTCCGGTCAAATAGCTGTTAAGCTTATGAATGTATTTTAATACAATCCCAACAAAAACAGCTGAAAGAATTGTTCCAATACCAATACTGCCCCCAATTACTCCCAAAAATACAAAACACAATATTAAAGAAATAACAAGCAGGCCAACATCATAAACAACCTTGGTTTTTGAGAAAGGCCTGTTAAATGCAATAGCTAATGCCTGTGTTACCCCGTCAACAGATACCGGAATAATGTTTGCAGGAACATAGAAAAACAATCCCAAAGCTACACTGAATATGCTTAAACATGTCAGCAGCAGTTCAAATAGAATACTGGTTGAATCAGGAATAAAACCCATTAATCCAACTGAAAAACTTGTGAAATATCCGAACAATATTCCAACAAAGACCTGCAGGAAGTGTTTAACTTTAAAGTCCTTTCTTAACAATACCAATTCTATTAAAACTAAAATTGCATGAAATATAATTGTAGCCTGACCTATTTCAATTCCCCAAATCAAATTTAAAGTGTATGGAACTGAACTGACAGGTGTTGCTCCTAAATTAGATTTTATTGAAAAACCTATCCCCAGAGTTATAAACCACAATCCCAGAAGATAGTTAAATACTCTTTTAAATGTTAATCTGTCATTTCCAAAAAAATCCATACTATACTATATGTACTACACAATATTTAAAAACTATAAAAATAAGACATTTATATAGCTTTATCATAAGCTAAATCATAAAATTTATTTTTACATACGGAGGAAATTTTAAATGGATGAAATTTTATTAATGCTTCCAGGTCCAACAACAGTACACCCAAGAGTACTTAATGCTATGTCTCAAGCTGTTGTAAATCATAGAGGAGCTAAATATGGAGAAATCTTAACTGAAACCAGCGAATTAATGTCTGATGTTTTCCAAACCTCTAACCAATCCTATTTATTAACCGGGTCTGGAACTGCAGCAATGGAAGCGGCTATAAGTAATGTAGTAAATTCCGGAGAAAAAGTCTTAAATGTTGTAGGAGGAAAATTCGGAGAACGTTTCATGAAAATAGCTAATGCTCATGGAATTACCACCGAAGAATTAGCAGTAGAATGGGGAACTGCAGTAACTCCTGAAGCTATTAAAGCTGCTCTTGATGCTGATGAAGATATTAAAGCTGTATCTGTTGTTCATAATGAAACTTCAACTGGTGTAGCAGCACCTATTGAAGCAATCGGTAAAGTAATGAAAGATTACGACGCCCTCTACATTGTAGATACTGTATCTTCCCTTGGAGGAGACTATGTTGATGTAGACAAATTCGGAATAGATGTATGTATTACCGGATCCCAAAAATGTATTGCAGCACCACCTGGAATGGCTGCTATTACATTAAGTGATGATGCTTGGGCTGCTGCAGATAAAGTAGACTCCCATACTTTCTACTTAGATATGCAAGCTGCTAAAAAAAGTGGAGACAAAAATCCACCTCAAACTCCATACACTCCTTCTGTATCTCTAACTTATGCTATGAACGAAGCATTAAAAATGGTTATGGAAGAAGGATTAGAAAACAGAGTTGCACGTCACCACAAAGCTGCTAAAGCTAGTGTAGCTGCTGTAAAAGCATTAGGTTTAGAATTATTCGCAGATGAAAAAGTATCCTCAGCTACTGTAACTGCAGTTAAAATGCCTGAAGGCATAACTGATGCAGACTTCAGAGGAACTGTCCGTGACAAATACGGAGTAGAATTAGCTGGTGGGCAAGACCACTTAAAAGGAAACATATTCAGAATAGGACATATGGGAAACATTTCCTACAAAGAATTAGTACAAACCTTTGCAGCTATCGGAATGACTTTAAAAGGTCTCGGTGCAATTGAAGATGCAGGTGCTGGAGTAGCATCCATTACAGAATCATACTTATGATTCTTCTTTTTTTCTTTTTTTAAATTTGATATTATATCAAATCCTTATTTTTAGAGTTGCATATCATCAAAATATAACTGCTTCACTTTTCAACAGCTATGAAAATTTTATCGACTATACTCGATAAATTTTAAAAAATAGCAAAAATTTCTTTTATACTCGATAAAAATCAAGATTTCAAAATTACATTAAAATCATTATTTTATTGATTTAAGAATGTAAAATTGTTTTTAGAAAAAACTGACCAATTTATAAACTATAAAAACCAATGAGATATTGGATATCCAATAAAAGCAACAGGGGGTTTTAATCATCAACTATCACATACTGGACATAACATTAAAAGAAATAGCAAATACCTCAATAAATGAACTGTTAGAATTTATGAACATCGATTATGAAATTGTAGAATCAGCCAAAACAGAATTCAGCGAATTAAAAAATAAAAGATACCATCTGGACTACGTAGGTAAAACAAAAGACAAAATTTATATTCATATAGAATTTCAAGCAAGATTTCCAACAAAAAAGGAATTACAAAGAATCTTCGCTTATGTTGCATTACTACATGAATACACCGGCTGTTTTGTTGAAACCTACATCATTTGTGTTCAAGCAATACCACACGACCAGATCATCCATCAGTACAGTAAAGACAATGTTTTTAAAATTAACATCATGTCCTTAAAAAACATTGACGGAAATAAAAAAATAAATAGTATAATTAAAAAAATAGAAAACAACGAAAAACTAACACCAACAGAAATACTTGCTTTGAAATTAATGCCGTTTACAAGCTATAAGGAAACAACAGAAGAAATAACATTGAAAACTGCTCAATTAACCAATAAAATAACAACATTAACCATAGACGAACTTAACAACATCAAGTACATTCAACAGGCAGTATGTTCCAAAGTAATAAAAAAAGAACACCAACAACCAATAATGGAGGAAATAAAAATGAGGAACACACTATACGACCAAGCCAGAAAAGAAGGAAAAACAGAAGGAATAAAAGAAGGAATAAACGAGGGAAGAAAAGAAGGAAGAAATGAGGGAAAAAATGAAATGAAAAATGAAATAACAAACGAAATAACAACACTAATTCAAAAAGGAAAACTACCCCAAGACACATTAAACCAAATACATTCCTTAAAAATGTAAAAAAACACCAGCAATCAATAACAGAGGAAACAAAAATGAGAAACACACTATACGACCAAGCCAGAAAAGAAGGAATAAAAGAAGGGAAAACAGAAATAACAAACGAAATAACAAACGAAATAACAAACGAAATAACAACACTAATTCAAAAAGGAAAACTGCCTAAAGACACTTTAGACAAAATAACTTCCTTAAAAACATAAAAATGATTCATAAAATAGGCTTGATAATAGCTAAATTATTAAGCCTGAAATTTTTTTAAATAAACAAAATATTTAATATTTGATAGCTAATATTAATAATTAACTAAAAAAATGGATGTGTCAAAATATGGCTGAAAATATTAAAACAAGTGTAGAAGAATTACGTAAACTTATCAGTATTGAAAATGTTGTTGGAAAACCTATTGATGCAGGAGACCAATTTTTAATTCCGGTAATGAGAATGGGAGTAGGTTTTGGAGCCTGTGAAAACATACTGGGCAATGACGGAAATGATACTGTAGGTGCCGGTGCTGGTGTTGAACCTGTTTCCATGGTAATTATTCCAAAAAATGCTAAAAGCGGAGAAGGAGTTAAAGTTGTTAACTTAACTAAAGGAACTGAAACCAACAAAGCATTGTCTGATTTAGGACTGATTGTGTCTGACCTTGTTAAAAATTATTTTTCACAATCTTCAGACGACTACGATGAATCAGAATATATTGAACCTGAGTTTACAACTACCGAGGAAGAAGACCAATAAATTTTTTAAAAAGGGATATTTTGAATACCATATACATCCTAGGAATGATTTTACTCTTAATCATTCTAATCATTATTATTTTTTTATATATGGGTCTTAGAATATCACTTAGCTTTGAAAAAACTGGAAGCAAGCTTTCAGCTATTGTTAAAATAAATATTTTTAAAAAAATAACTGTTTATAATTCTTCAAAAGAAAAAGAATCCGAAGAAGAAGCAGACGAGAAAAAAGGGTCTAAAAATTTAATGAACCCCCTTAAAAATGCTCTGCCTTACATTACAGATTTTTTAAAAAAAACCGCAAAATCCATTAAAGTTACAAAATTAGAAAATCATCTTAAATTTGGACTGGCCAGCTATGCAGATACTGCACAATATATTGGATATATCTGGGCAATTAACGGATTTATTAAAACATTATATCCTGTTTCTAAAGTAAGTGCCGAACCTGTTTTTGGAGATCCTGTAATTGATTTTAAAGGATGCTTAGATGTTGATATTAATCTTTTAAAGCTGATTTTGCCTGTTGTCAGTTTAATTTCCAAAAAAGAAATCAGGATTTTGATTAAGGCTTTTAGAGGTGATAAAAATGAAAAATGATTTTTCAGGATTTGCAAAACACCAAAAGGAAAAGCTTGACAAATACTTCAAAAAGGATGAAGAGCTAACCTTTAAAAAAATAGCTGTTGGAGAGGATAACTTTTATTTTATCTATAAATCAAAAGCAGTTATCTTAAAAGATAAAATAGCCAGTTATGAACTGATACCCCTCGGATTTATCCACAACACAGATGATGAATACTATTACTATTCATTTGACGGCAACTGCCAGGGGTATGAAGATATTGTAAAAAAATTTGTTGAAGAATGCCTTATTTAGGAAGGGGAATATCTTCAAACCTTACAGCAACATCCATAATGTCATAATCCTCTGCATCCTGGAAATCTTCAAGCTTTTCTACTCTTTTTGCTTTTAATCCGTATGCTTCAGCTACTTTTACAAAGTCAGGATTTTTTAAATCTGTCTGATAAGGTTCCATACCATATTTATTAACTTCATGCTGTCTTATAATGCCATATTGTGAGTTGTTTATTATGAAAATTAAAATATTCAAAGCATACTCCTTTATTGTAGCCAACTCCTGAATATTCATCTGGAAATCTCCGTCTCCGTTGATTACAATTATTTTTTTATCAGGATTTGCAACTGCTGCTCCAATAGCTCCAGGAATTCCGTAACCCATTGGTCCAAGTGCTGACTGAAACAGCAGCTGTCCAAAGTCAGAGGATTTTTTAAGCAGTGTTACCCATGTAATATGACTTCCGGCATCACCGATTACAATATTATTCCTATATTGCTTTAAAATTTCATTAATAGCTACCTGAGGTCTTAACGGAAGTGTTTTATCTCCTAATCCTTCAACAGCTATTTTATTGTCAATTTCCAATATTTCATCTAACCAGTCTGCTTTTTTAAAGTCAGCTTCACATAAAAAGTCTTCAACACTTCCCTGAATCGGATAATCTCCTTTAAGATGCTTTTTATTAATATTTACATGAATTAATCTGTCTTCAATTTCTTCCAATGATGTAAATGTTCTTTCAGAAGCTCTTGCACCTAAAGCTATGATACAGTCCGAATTTTTTAGAGCATAATCTGCTCTGGGAGTTCCTCTTGTACCGGCCATTCCCAGATTTAAAGGATTGTTTTCATCTATGATTCCTTTTGAATTAAAGGTAGTTGTTACCGGAATTCCATTACTTTCAGCTATCAGTTTTAAAACTTCCCTTTGTGATATTGCTCCTGAACCCAATACAAAGAGAGGTTTTTTAGATTTGTTTATTAATTCCTGAGCTTTTTTAACATTTGACAGGTCATTTTCACACAAATAACATAAATCAAAGTCCTGAAAGTCCTCGCTTAACAGAACATCACTTGACAAATTTATATGAACAGGACCTTTAGGATCGTGTTTAATTTTATAGATAGCTGCCCTTAGTGCATATACTGCTTCAGTTCCGTTTAAGGGATTGAATGATTCATCAACAATATTTTTAAAAATCTCTGATGTCGGAAGTGACTGGAAAACATCTTTATTTCTTAAATCTGTTGGATTATCTCCTGTTAAAACCAGAAGAGGCACATTGTCTTTGTATGCTCCGGCCAGAGCCATTGTAAAATTAAGTGCTCCAGGTGCTGCAGTAGCTACACATGCACTTAATTTATGAGATGATTTATAATGTGCATCTGCTGCATGCATAGCTGCCTGTTCATGCCTTACCAGAATATGATTTATTTTGGAATCTTTGAGAGCTTTATAAAAAGGCAATATCTGTTCTCCCGGAAGTCCGAAAATATTTTCCAGACCTTCCTCTTCAAGGATTTTAACTAAATAAGCAGCTACATTCATTATTATTCCTCTTCCTGATAAGATCCGCTGTATTGGCCGGAGCCTTCAACTTCAAAAACAACTCCCTGAGCTATTCTGTCCCCTTTTTTGATTTTATATTCATAATCTCCGTGATTATAAATCATGAACATTAAAGTTCCGAAAAACCCCGGATCTCCAACAGCTGTCTGAACTGAGACAAAAGACCTCAGTAATGTGGATCTCGGCAAGTATAACATAGAGTATCCTTTCGGAATTTTGATTTTCCTGTCAATTGAAGCAAGATAAGCGGTGTGGGGTTTTAAAGTGTAAACAGGACCTTCCAATTCTTTAATTTCAGGAAGATTTTTTTCATTGTCAATCAGGGAACCTTCACTTTCCTGAGTATAAATTTTATCTAAAGCCAAATCAATTCCTGAAGGCTGAACCAAATCTTTAAAATCCGGAAACAGTTTAACAAGTTCATTTTCACCAAGCATAATAATCACTTAATAGATAGTTTATTATATCTGATTAATAAATTTTAAAAACAGGGAGGAAAAAATTATGCCTGTAATAACAATAGCCGGAAATGACACAATCAGTGTTGAAGATAAAAGAGAAATGGTAAAAAAAGTAAGTGAAATAGTGTCTGACAGTTACGGATTACCAATAGAAGCAATAACAGTACTTGTTCAAGCTTATCCGAAAGAAAGCATTGGAGTAGCTGGTGAATTATTAAGTGATAGGGAATAAATTTCCTTATCATTTAATCATAATATTCATACCATCCGCTGCCATCTTCGGTATAATGAACTTCCCGTTCACCACTGGGAACTTCATCCATACTATGCATCTGCTTATGAGGTCTTTCATCCAAATACCATTCAGTATCCGCATCCATAGGGTCGCTACTATAATCAATTTCATAGTAGCTTTAATCTATAGTCCCAACATTGTTTGTTATGTTAACTGCTGGAGGATTCTTATTTTCTTGCATATTAATTGATAAAAACATATAAGCAATTGACAATGAAAGTACAAGCACTATAACCACAATTAATATATTAATTTTCTTATTGATTCACCTAATTTTGTTCTCAAAATATCTGAAATGTCTTCTTTTTTATCATAAGTTACAAAAATCGGGTATCACATTATAATAATAACTGGAAATAATGGAATTATTGTTGAAACTAAAAGAGAAATAGTAAAAAAATAGATACAACAATAACTTGAAAGAAACATAAGCTGCCCTAAAAAAGTTTGGAGAAATAATTCTCCATTTTTATACACCAACAATTCATTTAAATCATGAAAATGAACATTATTCTACTAAATTTTCATCAAAACATGAAATCATTTCTTCAGATAAATTCTTTTTGAGTTCATCACTACCTTCCTTATACCATTCATATAATTTATCAAACCCTGCATAGGAGTATTCTATCCAAATTTTTCTCATTGCAACATAATCCCTCAAAATAAATGGATTATTAACTTCATCAACAGCAACTTCTTTTAAAATAGTCGTTTCATCTTTTCGTGTATTGTTTTTTGTCATTTTAAAGAATTGTTCTACACCCCCTTCAACAGATTTTCTTTCTTTAACTACACATTTGCCTAACAACACAGTTAAAGTAAAAAATTCAATATCCCCCATAGACAATACACTACTTAAATGTTGATACGAATATTCAATATATTGTCCTTTTTTAGGCTCTTTCAAAAACTTGTGTGATTTGAATTTTTCATAATTTTTGAGTTATGAAATTTTTTTAGTTTATTTTTTCTTATTTTTTGATTTAGAAGTAGTAAAATTAATATATTAAGTGGAGCTTAAATATTAATATGACTAAACATGATAAAAAAGCTCCATATGATTATATGGGGGTCAAACCAATTCAAACTTTTCGATTTTATGTCTGAGTTTTCTGAATTTCGTCAATTTGATGATCTTTCTCGTTTTGGCTGTCAAAATATTGGGGATAATCTTATTAGATTGGAAAAAAATGGTAAAATTTATTTTAAGAATAAAATTGCTTTTTGTCCAAGTTGTAATTCTAGAAATACTGTTAAAAATGGTACTTATGAAAGAAAACTTATTTTTTTAAGAATTGGGGAGCAAATTTGCACTATTCAAAAGTATAAATGTAAAAAATGCGGTAAAGTCTTTTATAGTGATTTATCTTCACTTGTTTATTCAAATTCAAATATTACACTGCCCGTTATTGATTGTATTAAAAATTTATATCAGATTTATGGTGCTGAACTTCATAAAAATTCAATTTAACTTAAAACAAGAGCATAACGTTGAAATCTCACATCAAAGCATTGAAAACATTTTATTAAAGTCCAATTATAAATTTGGCCATAAAAATTGGTCTTATTCTGGATATTACTTATTTGATAATTTTTGGGTTAAAATTAATGGTGTATGGATGTATCTTTTGGCATTATTTGATGTTAAATTAAATACTATTGTTTCTATCAAATTGGTCGAATCAGAAGATTCTGAGACCATTTATCAGTTTTTAGATGAATCACTGAGGAATCAAAAGAAAATTTCAATTGGAACAGATTTAAAACATAAATATAGAGAATCAATCGATAAATTAAAAGTTAAACACCATTTTTTGTAAATTTCATGTTAAACAAAGAATAAATAAAAGATTTAAAAACTATTTTGATAAAAATAAACTTAATGAAAAAAGTATTGATGGATTAATTAATTTAAAACAATTAATTTTTCAATTATTGGATGCAAAAACACTTGATGAATCTAAAAATATACAAGACAAACTAATTAACTTTAAATGTGAAAATAACAAGTTTATAAAGAAATTATTATGGAAATTCATCATTCCTCACTTTAAAAAATTAACAACACATCTCGAAAATCAGTATATATCATCTACAAACAATAAAATTGAAAATATCTTTCAAAAAGTGTTTCCAAAACACATAAAAAGAACAATAAAAATAGAAAACAGACTTTTAAAAAGATTCATGCTAAAACTAAACCATTGGAACATAAAAAATGAAAATTAAAAAAAAATCACACAAGTTTTTGAAAGAGCCTCATAATTTCACACCCAAAAAAAATATATAGACAAAACATTAACAATAATAAGAAAAGAAATAATGTTTTAAAGAAAAATTGTAATACTTAACTTAATGTAAACAATTAGTTTTTGATACTTTAAATGTATATGATTCAAATATGCTGAAAAAGGCAAATATCACCACTAGCATACAATACAATTACCCGAAGTTATTTTTAATTTATTATGGTTTTTCATTATTCATTACTTTATTAATGTTCATCTTGAAAAAAGTAATATTCCAACTACAAGCAATAAAATTGAAAATTTCTTTCAAAAAGTTTCCCTAAACATATTAAGAAAACATTAAGAACTTTTGAAGGAGCTAAAAGAAGATTTTCTCTTAAAACCAAATACTGGATGCAGAAAAACTTCAAAGACATTCATAACCAAAGTTCTTGACAGAGCTAACATTATTAATTTTTAAAGTTTAATTACTAATAAACTAAATAAAAGTATGGAGATTAATTAATATGAATGAGAATAAATATGAAACATTTATTATTTATGATTTCAAATCAAAAAAATGCAAACCGTATACTTGCAATCCAAAATATTTAGGAAACTACTTCGTTCATTCAAATTTACCCTATGAAACAAGCCTTGTATTTTTTAATAAAAATATTTTCACCAGATACAAAATAGAAGAAGACTATGAAGTAACAAATAACCAAATTAAATATAAAAATGAATGGATTTTAAAATATTATATGTCCCATGACAATAGTCAAGTTATTATTTTACTAAAAGACTTATCTTTAATCCCATACAATGAACAATTATATTTAAAATCCCTCAATGAAAAACGTTCTTCAAATATGTCTGAAAAAATGAAGAAAAATTGTTTTTACGGAGAATGGGCAAAATCGGATAATCTTGATTTATTAAAAAAATTATTGGAAAAATTTCCAAATTGTACAATAAATAAAAAAGAACATTATATTTGGAAAAAAAATAAAAATATCAAATCACCACATGATTTAGAAAATCTCAATTATCTAAAAACTGAATCAAAAATAGAATGGGAATCCGAAGTAATTACTCTTTATTCAATTATAATAGATGGATTAAACATTAAAACCATACAATTAATAGCTAATAAATTAGACTGCTTAAATAATGATTTTAAGTCAATTAAACAATTAGAAACCTGCTTAATTGAATGCGATATTAATAAAGTTAAGATTAATCAAATTATAAATCCTCTAAAAAAGTTAAATGAATATAGGTCAAAAATAGTAGCTCACAATACTGGCAAACCTTACCCTCCAGATTTAGTAAAAGATTTTAATAAATTAATCGATAATTGCTATGACAGTTTTAACTGTTTATCCAATATTATTAAAAAAGGCTGTTTTAATTTCGAATAAAAGTAAACTTGTTTATAATTACTATTTTAATAATAATATAACTACATATCATAGTTATGCATCATTTAATTCATATTAACTGATAATTTAAATACGGCAATAATAAATCAGAATTTCAACAACTATTAAAATTTATAAATATGTTAAAATTTTAATCAATATTGTAACTCATTATACAATTAGAATATATGAATATGCAAAAACAATAACAAAATATATTAAACAATAATGGTAAATTAACATATACTAAAAATACTTAATTAAAACATTTTAATAACATGGAAAAGATTAAAATATGACTAATGAAATAACTTCAAAAAAATTATTTAATCAATTGAAAGAAGAAATTAAAGGTAAATAAAGGACATATATATTTTAATATGGGTGATGTATGTTTAAAAATTGTTGAAACTGACACTGTAGGCAAAACTTTGCAAGAATGGTTAAGAGAATACTTGAAAGTTAACAATTATTATTTCAGAGAACCTAAAAATACACAAGAATTCCCTGATTTCTTTTTAAGTTCATCGAATACTGAAAATATGCTTGAAATAAAATCGTTCAATTACTCCAATAGCCCAGCATTTGATATTGCAAATTTTGATTCATACTGTGCTAATATAAAAGAAAAACCTTATTGTTTATATGCTGATTATCTAATTTTTGGATATACTATGACCAATGGTACAATATCTATTGAAAATCTTTGGCTTAAAAAAATTTGGGAAATATCCGGCACTTCTGCAAGATATCCCCTTAAAACACAAATTAAAAAAGATATGATTTATAATATTCGTCCAAATTCTGATTTTAAAAATGGTAAAGATGGAGTATTTAAAAATGAAAATAAATTTTTAACCGCGGTTTATAAAACAATTGAAAAATATACTCAAGATACACAATATGCGCAATCTTGGAAAAAAACCTTGAACCAGAATTATAAAAAGTATTATGGTAAATATTTAGAATTTTAATACATTATAAATTATTGTTCAAATATGTGTCACATAATCTTTTAGCTACTGCTTTAACAGTAGGTACAACAACAGTATTTCCCAATAAATCAAATGCATTTCGAAGGTCTTTTTTATTATTTTTAAACATAGATAAGTTATAATCTTCAGGAAATCCAAATAATCGTAAGCCCTCCCTAATAGTTAATGATCGTATACCACCCCCATCAATAACACCTAATCTTGAAACATCAGTTGCTACCAATGTGGGGGATATATCTTCAGGATTAAGAATTTTAGTAAATTCAAAACTTAATTTACCAGTCACAATATTATATCCTAAAGGTTTGGATTTATCTTGCACTCTTTTTTTCCTAAAATTTCCATTTTTAGTTCTAACTTCAACTATATTTTTTGGATATTCTTTTACCAAATAACCTTTTTCAACCAAATCTTCCAACATTTCTTCAAGATTTTCAATATCATAAAAAGTCTTTATTTGACTAAGTGATAATGGCATTCCGTCCATCCAAGGAATTCCAATTTCATTAGCCCAATGTTTTTTTCGCCTTTCTTTAAATAATTTTTCCAACAAATCTTTTTGATTTAGAGATACTTTACCTTTTAAATCAAAATCCCAACTATGAATATTATTTTTACCTCCTCGTTTATCTTTGATAGCTTTACCGTATAATTCTGATGAGTCATAATGTTCCAAAAGTAAATTAGTAAAATTGCTAACAACAGTAGGTTTACCCTTTTCAAGAACAGTGTGTAATTTTACTTCATTCTTCGGAAAATTATCCAAATTTACATTCCCACATTTAGTTCCCACAATAAATACTCTATTACGAGACTGAGGAACTCCAAAATATTTACTATTCAACAATTTCCAAGAAACATTATAATTTAAATTATTTAATGATTGTAAAATAATTTTAAGTGTTCTACCCATTTCATCAGATTTATCTTGTTTGTCATGAGAAATTAATCCCTCAACATTCTCCAATAAAAAACCATAAGGCTGCTTTTCTCGAAGAATCCTTTCAACTTCAAAAAATAATGTTCCCCTCGTGTCATCAAAACCTAATCTATTCCCTGCAGAGCTAAAAGCCTGACAAGGGAAACCTGCAAGCAAAAAATCAAAATCTGGAAAAGAACTAGATTTTATTTTACATATATCTCCTTTAACATGCTCTTTATTAAAATTTTCTTTTAATGCTCTAACCGCATGAGATTTAATTTCAGAAGTTAAAACACATTCTGTTTCAAAACCTGCTTCATTAAATGCTTGTTCAAAACCTAATCTCAACCCACCAATTCCCGCAAACAAATCTACAAATTTTATATTATCCATAATCATTACACCAACATATCATTCATTATCAACAATCTCAGAAATAGCTTTACCCAATCTTTTGACAATACCTACAACTAAAGCATTCCCCATCATAAAATACCTTCTACGTTCAGTCATTGCTTTAGATTCTATATTAGTCCAATTATCGGGAAACATTTGAATTCTTTCAGCTTCTATAGGAGTTAATGTCCTTAAATTTCCAGAAAATTTGTCTTCAACAACATGGCTGCTTCTGTTTGTTGTACTTTCACTTGTAAGCATAGTTCTGGCAGGGACATCCAATTTATCCGGAAAAGATAAATTACCTTCAGCAAAACAATAAGTTTCACCATTCGGTTTTTTACGTTCTATCCTTTTAGATCCCTTTAAATATTTCCATTTTTCAAGTTTTTCATCTAATAAGAAATATTTGCTATCAACTTCATCATCTTCAATAATATCTCCCAATGTAACACTATCACTACACTCAACAGGTTCTGTTTTATATGTACTAATCAAACCGTTTCTCATCACACCAGAGTTGAAAAAATGAAACTCAAAATTATCACTAACATCAACTACATCTTTAAAAACATCCTGATAAATTTTAGAGCTGCCAAAATCCAATTTTGAATCTTTAATTGGGAAATTTTTAGCAAAAATCCCCTCATTGTAAATTAAATGTTCATCAGAAATTTTACTCATTTTTTCATAATATTTAGTGGATTTATGATATGCAAAAATAAAGACCCTTCTTCTTTTTTGAGGAAAACAATATTCTGCAGCATTAATTACTCGCCATTCCACAGCATAATCATTATTTAAAAATGTTCTAAGCATTACTCCAAAATCACGACCTCTTTGAGATGAGGGGGATCTCAATAACCTGTCAACATTTTCAAGTAAAACAAAAGGAGGGTTTTTAACTTCTAGAATTTCGGCTATTTCCCACCAAAGAACACCTTTTTTACCTTCAATTCCCTTTTCATTAGACAAAGATCGGGCTACAGAATAATCCTGACAAGGAAAACCACCAACTAATAATGTGTGGTCAGGAATAATATTTTTATCAACTTTACATATGTCTTCATTTACATGATTTTCAGATTTTCCAAATCTCTCAACATAACAATCAAAGGCAGCCTGAGATTTGGTAGAGGGTTCCCATTGATTTGCCCAAATAAAATCCCAATTATCTTCTTCAATGACTTTATTATCTTCCAATTTTACATTATTAAAGCCACAGCGAAAACCACCAACACCTGCAAATAATTCAACTACTGTTTTATCCATAGCAAAAACCTCATCAATATAATATATATTAATTTATCATAATTATTAAATTTAATATGTGAAAGCATATGATAACTAATAATATATTTATAAAAATCTTTTAAACAACTGGTGATGTGTCATGAAATTTAAAACAGAAAAAGAATTGCTGAAGTATACCTCAAAAATAGACGGAAAAACATTTGACGAGATAGATTCTAAAAATTTACTAAAAAATACCAATCCTAAAAGACAAAAAGGAATACTTGGGCAAGTAGTTGAAACTGGTTTTTATAACTATGACTTAAATAACAAAAGTAATGCTGATTTTGAAAATTTAGGAATTGAACTAAAAGTTACCGGATACAAACAAAACAAAAACGGCAGCATAAGTGCTAAAGAAAGATTAGTTTTAAGCAAAATTGATTTTAATAAAATAATTAACGAAACCTACGAAAGCAGTCATTTATTAGAAAAATGCAAAAAAATGTTAATTATTTGGTATCTTTACGAACCTAAAAAAGAAGCTAAAGATTATGTAATTACTCATCACCAACTATATGACATGAATAATGACGAGTACATCTTTAAATCTGATTTCGAGTTAATTAAAGAAAAAGTACTTAATGGGAAAGCTCATGAATTATCTGAAGGAGACACCTCTTATTTGGGAGCATGTACCAAAGCTGCAACATCTAAAGACAGAACATCCCAACCATTTTCAGACATCCCATCTAAACCAAGAGCATATTCGTTAAAAAATTCATACATGACAGGTATATTAAGAAATAGTATAAAACCAGAAATTACATTAGATATAAAAGAATCAAAAGTAAATTTAAATTATGATTTTAAAATAGATGATTCTCATTGTGATTTAGAAAAAATTCCAAGATTTAAAACCATTGAAGAATACATTACCTCCAAAATAAAACCTTACCTTGGAAAAACACAATTAGAAATACTTAAAGAACTAACTGGAAAAACATATACTGAAAAAATTCCAAAACACATCAACAAGATGATTTCAGACATATTAATTGGGAAAGATAATGAATTATGTGAAAAAGATGAATTATTTACTAAAACCAATTATATAATTAAAAATTTGCCAGTAAATGGAGAAAAAGCTTTAGAAAGAATGTCATTTAAAACCTTGGAATTGAACGATTTTAATGATGATTGGGAAGATTCATACTGGAAAAACTATTTTGAGGAAGTGACTTTAATAACTATTTGTTATGAAGGCAACTCCAGAAGTAAAAATGGATATCGAACTCTTAAAGAAGTTAAAAAAATAACATTCAATGATGATGATTTAGATTCCTTTGAAAAAACCTATGCTTTAGTTAAAAAAACTATTGATAATCAAAACACAGAATTATTACCTAAACCAAAGAGTTTCGATAATCAAAAATTAGTAGTTGCTCCAAAAGGAGTGAAAGGCGATGATGCTTACAACAACTTCTTAAAACAAAATAAAACAAAAGTTGCATTTATGTTAACCAAAGAGTTGTTAAATGAAAAGTTAAAAAACCAATAATAAAAATAAATTAATCATAATTTGGTAAATTCTTTAAATTCTTAAGTTTGATTTTCAAAAATAAAATAATAAGCAAGAAAATCTCTTCTCACTTAAACAATAACTTTCTCAAGTAAACTTTCATCTTCAACAGTGACTATACTGACTTTTCCGTTTTTAATATATGTAAAAAAGTATAATCCTGCATCCTTATCGTGATCCAATAAACCATCATAACCTTTTATGGTTTTTTTAACATCAGTAGGTTCTTTTAAATCATCCAAACTTAACTTATCAGTATCCTTACCATGGAAAACAGATATGTGTATCATCTTATTGGAACTGTCGAAATATGTATGATTATATATTTTAAAGCCGTCTGCATTTGTTACACCTTCAGTAGCTAAAGATGTGTCTTCCGTATACCCGTCAGGAATGGTGAACTTTATTCCGTCAACTTCAATATTCTGCACAGCACATACTGAACCGATTCCAATAGCTAAAACAGCAATCATTGTCAAAATCAAAATTTTTCTAGAAACCATGAAAAACCTCCAATAGGTATTAGTTTATAAAATGAAATTAATATAATTACCTATATTCTTCTAAACAAAATAAGCTGATTTTAAAAATATTCTAAACAAATTAAAAACACAACCTATAAAAGCAACTAAATATGAAATTAAAAGTATGGACATTTTTGACGAATATATTGTCGGAAACCTCAGCAACATTAACTGGTGCTTTGAAAATACTCATTTTGTTCAGAGGCTTGATGACAACGGAATCTCAAGAGAGTATATTGTAGACACCATATTAAATGAAGAGCCTTTAAGATATGAACCTAGCGGAAATCACCAGTATGAAGTTATTTTTCCGGCTCCAAAAACTAAAAAATACTCTGAAATCAAGGTTGTTTTTGCCTGTGAAAACAATACAATAAATTTGGTAACTGTAATGCCTAATGCCACTACAAACAGACAGCAGAACACCTATAAGTCCAGAGATTATAAAAATTTGGAAAAAAAGAAACAGAAAGCTTATTCAAAAAGAAAGAAACTTTATTAAAAGTGTGTTTTAAGGAGTATTAAACCCCTTTAAAACACGTGAGAAGGTTTTAAACGAATCAAAAAAATAAATTTTTTTGTTGATATATTACAATATGATTTAAAAAAAACCATATTACACCTTACTATTTGTTATTAACACTTATTTATAATCTTCGAATTTTGTCAGCATAACACTGGCTATTAAAATACTAAGAGTAATGATTACATCAACAGCCAGTTCCAGAAATCCCCCTGTTTTAATCAGATCAATAATTCCGAATGTCCAAACTATGAAAATTACACACGGCAGTATATATTTAATAATTGCAACCCATAGTTTTCCAACATGCACTATAGAATTCTTGTTTACAACTTCAATTAAATCATCAATTCCTAAAATCCATCCAAATATAATACACTGCAATGCGATTAAAAACAATATTCCAAACTGGTTCAAAAATCCGTCCACTATTTCAACAAGATAGCTGGAGATTCCGCATGTGAAAAACATTGAAATCATAAATCCGACACCACATAATATACTGGCTGATTTTTTACGGGTAAATCCAAACTTATCACATACAGAATTAAGTAACGGCTCTAAAAATCCCAGAGCAGAAGTTATTCCTGCAAATAATATAGCCAGGAAAAACAGAGGTCCCAATATCTTACCTGCTATACCCATTGTATTGAAGATTGTCGGAAATACAATAAATACAAGACCTGTACCCTGTCTGATTAGGCTTTCAATCGGAACACCTGAAGTTACTGACATGAATCCCAATATGGAAAAGACTCCAAATGCAGTGAATATCTCAAAACCTGAGTTTGAACTAACTACAATCAGTACATTGTTGATTAATTTTGAATCTTCAGGCAGATAACTTGCATATGTAAGTGCAATAGCCATTCCCAAACTTAAGGAAAATATAATCTGTGAAAATGCAGCAAGCCATATGTTTACATCAAAAAGCACCGACCAGTCAGGAGTCAGCAGTGTTTCAATTCCCAGATTATGACCCGGCAATGTCAGGGAAAATATTACAATAGCTGCCATTATAACAAAGAGTAATGGAATCAGCACTTTGGATACTTTGCCTATTCCGGAGTTCAGCTCTTTTTTTGAAATAAACCATATCATTACCCATACAATAACCAGTCCCGCTACTGTCGGAAGTATCAGATGTGACCAGCTGGAAATTGTAGAGTCTCCACCAACATAATTTGAGAAAAATCCTGCAGGATCAGCTCCCCATGCCAGAAACGGACTTGCTCCAAGATAAACTATATCCCATGCAAGAATAACCATATAATATGTTACAACACCAAATGCAAGAAGACCTAAAATCCACCCTATTACTTCAAACCTCGGTCTTATTTTGTGGAGCAGATTTGAAAAGGATGTTTTGAATTTGAACCCCAAACCATATTCCAAAATAAGAAATGGAATTCCCAGAAGCCCGATAGCTACAAAATAGGGAATGAAAAAGGATCCTCCACCATTGGAGTACAGTACATAGCTGAAACGCCATATATTACCTAATCCAACAGCAGCACCTATCATTGACATTAAAAATGCAAGAGAAGAGTTCCACTGGCTTTTATTGTTTTGATTCATAATTATCATCAGTTAAATTAAAATACAATTTACCGGTACCTTCCGGTGTTATTTCCAAATCATCACATTGAGGAGACAATGAATTAAGTAAACTGGTTCCCTCATCAGGTCCCATAAAGTAAGGCAGGTATCCTGAAATAATCACAGGATAAACTGTACACTCTCCTGTATCATTGACAAAGTCCATTTTGACTATATATGCAATGTGAGTTGCTGAATTTGACATGTCAAATATGAAGTTTCCCAGACTGTAGAATATAGGCTTGCCTTTATACATTTCAATTCCCTGTGTTACATGAGGATGTGAACCTAAAACAGCATCTGCACCATAATCTATTACTTCATGAGCCATCTTTTCCTGATCAGGATTTGGTGAACGGGAGTATTCATTTCCAAAGTGAAAATAAACAATTACAACATCTGAACCATTTGCCTTTGCATCCTGAATTTGATGTTTTGCAACATCACTGTCATATGCAGAATAACCCTGATCAGAACCGTTAGCCTGAGGCATTACATCAGTACTATATTCTTTAAAGTTGTTTGAATCCATATAATTGATTATAGTAATATTCCTTCCGTTTATATCACTGCTTGCAGTTTGGCGAGCCTGAGATTCATTATTTCCTGCACCGATATGAGTGATGCCTGCATCATCCAAAGACTTTAAGGTATCTTTCATACCGTCAGTGCCGTAATCAAATAAATGGTTGTTAGCCAGTGCTGCAACTGTATTGTTGTTAGCCTTAGCTAATGGAACATAGGAAGGATCGCATTTAAGGGGAACATCACCTTTTACAGCATATCCGGAAGTTGTTGCAGCATTTTCAAAATTGATTAATAATAAATCTGCACTTCCGGTTACATTTTCCACATGTCTGAAAGGACTTTCATCCAAACTTAAAACTCCAGCCATATTACGTGCAAACATCACATCACCAGTTACAACAACAGAAGCATTTCCCTTAGGTGTTTCTATTATCGAATTGTTGCTGGTAAATGTGACTGCACCAGCTATCAAAGTCAACACTGCCAAAATAACAATTAAAATCAATGTTATTTTTTTAAGCTTCATTAATGTTTACCTCTTCTCCGCTTTCAGAAAAGAGCTGATTCAGCATCCAGTCAGCATCATATTCCTTAATGTCATCATATCCCTGACCCATTCCCAAAAAGAGAATAGGTTTTTTGATAACATAACCAATAGACAATGATGCTCCCCCTTTACTGTCCGCATCTGCTTTAGTTAAAATAACACCGTCAAGGTCAATGGCTTCATTAAATTTGGAAGCCTGCTGGGTTGCATCATTACCTGTTAGGGCATCCCCTACAAAGACAACCAAATCAGGTTTTGCAACTCTCTTAATCTTTTTCATTTCATCCATAAGATTGGTGTTGGTCTGCATCCTACCTGCAGTATCAATTAAAACCAGCTCTTTACCCTGAGCTTTTGCATGTTCAACTGCATCAAATGCAACAGCTGCAGGATCTGAACCTTTCTGGTGTTTGATAAGCTTAACTCCAACCTTGTCTGCATGGTAATTAACCTGTTCAATAGCACCTGCTCTGAAAGTATCTGCAGCAGCTATTACAGGAGTATAACCTTTTTTAAGATAGTAATTAGCTAATTTACCGATGGTTGTTGTTTTACCTGTTCCGTTAATACCGACAAACATTACAACAAGAGGTTCGCCCTGTGCTTTTTTGGCTTCAATCATTTCAGTCATTGACTTGCCAGGAATATCAATAATTTCAGCTACAGCATTTCTTAGTGCATTGTAGGTATATTCAGTAATGTCATTGCTTCTTTTGATTTTACGGCCAACCAGATCATCTTTAACAGAATCCACTACTGCACTAGCTACTTCCATAGCCACGTCCCCTTCCAGAAGACCCATTTCAAGTTCCCATAAAATATCTTCAAGGTGTTTTTCTGAAATGGTTTTGGCAGTAATAAATGAAAACATTCCGCTTGGTTCTTCATCTTCATCATTTTCTTCAGAAGAATCATTATCTTTATTTCTGCTCCAGAAACGGGATTTTTTCTCTTCTGTTTTTTCATCAGCTTCTTCTGATTCTTCAGCATCTTCCTCTTTATTTCTGCTCCAGAAATGAGATTTTTTAGGTTCTTCTTCCTCTTGAATCTCCTCAGCTGACTCTTCTTCCTCATGAGGCTCTTTATTATCATCATCTGATTTTTTGCCGAAACTCCAGAAACCGGATTTTTCATCTTTATCATCAGATGTTTCCTCAGCTTCCTCATGAATACTTTCAACTTCCTGAGGAATTTCAGCTACATCACTTTCGAAATCATCTTCTTCTTCTTTTTTATCTTTCTTGCCAAATGAAAAAAAGGAGAATTTTTTACCGGATTCCTCTTCAAGATTGTTTTCTTCCTGTGCTTCTTCAATAAGCTCTTCTTCTAATTTATCACTAGTTCGTGAAAACTTCTTTTTCAAAGATTCAAACAAATTTTACACAACCTTATGGTTTAATTAGAAAATAATATGTTTTTTATAATATTTAAAAAATAAGCAAAATATGGAAAAATAAATTAGAGGATGGGAAAAAATTAACTTTTTGAGTTGATTTGTTTTTTAATATTTTTTGG
>ERZ826146.127-NODE-127-length-88941-cov-8.859404_pt1 | contig 88941 bp, 74 predicted proteins | sample MGYA00519857_ERZ826146 | MGnify/ENA primary metagenome ERZ826146 (study PRJEB31778, sample SAMEA3449222) | human gut metagenome | biome: human gut; feature: human-associated habitat; material: faeces | place: United Kingdom | collected 2010/2012 ...
CGCGAGCTGGGTTCAGAACGTCGTGAGACAGTTCGGTCTCTATCTATCGTGGGCGCAGGAGCTTTGAGCGGGTCTGCCACTAGTACGAGAGGACCGTGGCGGACGGACCTCCGGCGAACCAGTTGTGCCGCCAGGCGCACCGCTGGGTACCCGTGTCCGGTGTGGATAAGCGCTGAAAGCATCTAAGTGCGAAGCCTTCCGCAAGATGAGAACTCCATCGAGGGCCGTCCGAGACGAGGACGTCGATAGGGCGCAGGTGTAAAGACGGCGACGTCAAAGCCGAGCGCTACTAATTGCCCGAAATCTTTTCCGCGCGTGTATTCCATGCGGTTCGTATGAAGGGTTCTGGTCCTGGTTATGCTTGCTTGTACCGAGACCGTCAAAAAGCCATATTACGGTGGTTATTGCGGCGGGGTTCCACCTCTTCCCATTCCGAACAGAGAAGTTAAGCCCGCTTGCGCCGATGGTACTGCAATGCGATGCGGGAGAGTAGGAGGCCGCCTTTTTTGAGTGAGGGTCCTGCAGGAAGAGATTCCTGCGGGACTCTTTTTTTGTGCGTGCCGGTGATGGGAGGAATGGAAGATATGTGACAAATGTGGGTAATGGGACAGGATGTGAGTTATGGGAGAACCTGAGACAGGTTTGGAGAAGTCGTGCCTTAACCGGGGCTTTCTTTACGTGAGGAAGTGAAGATGACGTCTCCTTGCCGGGAATTTGACTCTCATGGTCGGATATTTAAGGCATGGTAAAAGCCATACCAGGCCAGGAGGGCTTTGGTATGGCTTGTTCTTAATGAATATTGTGTCCAGGTTGGGCAGCCTGGCATTATCAGGCTGCTGTTGGCCGGAATTTAATTTGCTGTTCCAGATCTAAGACGGAGTTTCCCTGTTCTTTTACCAACCCGATGGTGTTATTTACAGTTATTCGTTCCTGCTCGCTTTCAGGTCAAGAATCTTTGCAAGGCCGCCGGAACTCGTTTCCTTGTAAAGCGAGGGGATGTCGTGACCGGTCTGTTTCATGTAATATATTTGTACTGCTTGCTTTGCGAGACAGCAGTATAGCCATAGTCCTATTTTGTGCGTCTCTAGAGCGAACCCTTGTGTGAATATTAAATACCCCCTCCTGATCATAAATCAAGAAGGGGTATTGCTATATATATGTAAGATAGATTGGTGTTTTATTTAATTATTATTTTCAGTTGAATATTTGTCTATAAATTGCTTGGCTTGTGTATTACCTAATTTGTCGGCTTTGTTTAAGTTTAAGATACCATTTGTTTTATCTCCCTTGCTAATTTGAGCTAGTCCGAGTATTAGATAACCATCAGAATAGTCTTGTGCAATCTCTATGCATCTGGTTGCAGTTCTTATGGCATTATCAATTAAATTTACTCTTAATTGTAGCGATGCCATTTCAGCATAATATGTAGGTTCGTTTGGAGCCAATGTTATAGATGTGCTAATGTCTGCTAAGGCTTGCTGATAGAGTCGTGCTTTTATCTCCGCAAGAGCTCTTGTATAATAAAAATAGGCTTCAGGACGAGTTGGAGAGAGTATTTCGTACCTAGTGTAGTCGAAAACGGCTTGTCTATAGTTCCCAATTTGTTCGTATGCTTCGGCACGTTCAAGAAAATATGGAGCAGCTTCGTTTATGCGCAATGTGTCTGTTGTGTTGATAGCACTGTCAAGCAGGGCTATTATTTCTGTTTGAGATCCGTTCTGCATTTTTATGCAACGGGCAGCTTCATAAAATAATTCAGGATTACGTATAGGTGATTTTAGTAGAGCTAAAAACTCATCGTATGCTTCTTGATATTTTCCTTTAGCATAATTAATTTGTGCTAATTGGTGTCGATAGATGGGTAATGGGTTTATTTCGTATGCTTTTTCTGTTTGAGAAGTTGCCATTTCTAGCGTCCAAGGGGAGTATATTACAGAGTCGCTGTATGCAATGACATCGTAGATCAGTTTCCCGTATGCAGCGTGAGCGTCATCTTTTTGGACGGTTTGTTTAATTGCTTCTTCCATTATATTGGCAGCTTGAGAAAATTCATTTCTGCTTACGTAAAACCGTGCAAGTGATGTATATCCGTCAATTAGTGTAGGATAATTTTTTATGTAATCCGAGGCTATAGCTTCTAATTGGGCTGTATCTGTTTTCTGGCCAGCTATCATTAGCATTAACAACGCCTGATCTTGTTTTTCAGGCAGGGCTGGAGGTATTCCGATTTGGCTCAGTACTGGGTCGTTAAGTGAGAATCCTGACGTACTGAGACTCAATGCATAATTTGCATCAATTGCATGCATTCCAGCCGTAGCTTTTGCAGGTTTTGTGAGTCCTATAGCCTTGCCGCTTTCATTAAATAAAATACATGTGTTGGGTTCGGTTTCTGATGCGTTCGTATTGAGAATGTAATATGAATACTTGTCCATGAAAGTCTCTACACTTTTAATTGTAGATGCCGTTGGGTTTCCTTTATCATTTCCGTATGACGCTATCCATACGGCATCGCCAGGCTTTGATGGTTCCGATGCTATTTGTATAGGCTTTATTTTATTTGCTTCAGTCTTGAATTTTGCAAAATTATATAATTCGTTTGCTCCTAACATTCGGGTTACTTCCATCTGATGGCCACGTGTATCGGTAATGGTGGCTTTTGCTGCTCCAATGAAAGGGGTAAGTGTACTTATTGCAGTGCCCTCCGAGTCTGTGAATATACAGTTGCTTTCAGCTAAAATAGAGCCGTCGGCTTTATATGTTGTAAGTTTGAATACAGACTTTGCTGCAGTTTTCACCTTTGAAGGTTGTGCATTGCATTGAACGTAAGCAGTGATTATCGCAGCAAGTAGAATTATAAAATGTTTTTTATTCATTATGGTTATTTATTGAAATACAATTTTAGTTGATTTATTAATTATAATAAGCCACATAAATTCTGATAGTGGATTAACTTTTTAGAAGTTCTTTGGCATTGCTCACAGCTGCTTCTGTTATTTCTGAGCCACTTAGCATTTGGGCTATTTCGTTAATACGTTCGGCGGATTCGAGTATTCGCATACGGCTTATGGTACCATTTTGAGTTTCCTCTTTGTATACTTTGTAGTGTGTTGTACCTTTTGCCGCGATTTGTGGCAGGTGTGTTATGCTTATGACCTGTCGTTCTGCATGAGCCATGTCTTGCATTATTGCCGCCATCTTTTCAGCTATTGCGCCACTAACACCTGTGTCTATCTCATCAAATATTATAGTCGGAAGTTTAACTGCTCCACTTATCATGGCTTTTATAGATAACATTACTCGGGCGATTTCACCGCCAGATGCGACTTGCGTTACAGGCAGTAGTGGTGATTTTGTATTGGCGCTGAATGTAAACGTAATTCTGTCGCAGCCGTCAATTCCTAAACTTTTTGTTTCTATATTTATAATAAAACGTGCTTTAGTCATGCCGAGTGAGGCAAGTGTATTGGGAATTTTGTTTTCTATTGTTTTGATAGCTTTTATTCGTACGTCAGTAATTTGTGCGGCAAGTTTCTTGCATTCTTCCTCCAATCTATGTTCGTTTGCATCAAGTTCAGCCAATTCTTCATCACAATTATCAATATGCCCTAACTTTTCGGAAAGCTCGGCTTGGATTTCAAGTAGGTCGTCAATAGTAGTAACACTATGCTTCTGTTCGAGAGAGTATATTTTATCTAATGTTGAGTTTACAGATTCAAGACGTTGTGGATCAAACTCAATATCGGTAGCTCTTGAACTTATTTCTTGTAATAAATCCTTTAGTTCTATATAGCAACAGTCAATACGTTCGGCTGCCGTTTCTGATTCAGGATATATGGCTGATATACTGGCAAGCGAGCGGGATGCTTCTTTCAGTTGTGTTATCGCTCCTTTCCCGTTTCCGAGTATTTCTTCAACGTTATATAGTGTTGCTTTTATTTCTTCTACATGTCCGAGAATATCGCTTTCATGTTCGAGTTCTTCCTGCATGCCAGATTTCAGATTGGCATCAGTTAGTTCTTTCAGTTGGAATCGTATGAAATCTTCGTTTTTCTTGTTTTCTGCTATTTCTTCCCTCATACGTTGCACCTTTTTCTTCGCTTCTGTGTATTGGATGAACTTTTTCCGATATTTAGTTAAAAGTTCATTATCAGATGCAATGATGTCAACAACGCTTAGTTGGAAGTTCTCTTCATTCAGAAGCAGGTTTTGGTGCTGGCTATGTATGTCGATAAGCAGACATCCCAACGTCCGCATGCAGGTTAATGGTACAGGTGTATCGTTAATAAAAGCCCTGCTTTTGCCAGAAGGGCTTATTTCCCGCCTCAATATGCAATCGTCAGGGTCGTAGTCTATACTGTTCTCGTCAAAAAAAGTTTGCATACCGTAACGGCTGATATCAAAATGTGCTTCGATTACACATTTTTGTGCAGGGTCTCTCATAAATCTCATATCGGCCCGTTGCCCTAAAAGCAGGTTGATGGCTCCAAGTATAATGCTTTTGCCAGCACCAGTTTCTCCTGTTATGACGGAAAATCCAGGAGAAAAAGGTATGTCGAGTTTATCAATTATGGTAAAATTGTTGATGTATAGATGTTTAAGCATTTTTGTTGTATATTGTATGTAATTTATTATTCTTTTATTTTCTCCCAGAAATTATTTTGAGATGCATTTATTGAGAATAAAATTCCATATACAGATTCTTTTTCCTTTTGTGTGCCTTTTCCCTTATATATATTACTGAGTTCGTCTTTTTTAAAATCTGTCCATATTTGCGGGAGCATGCTTAGCGGCTTGTCTTCATGTACTTTCTTTAAATGAGTCTGGATGGCTGTAGAGATGTTCGTGCGTCCACGGTCGGCGTTATTTGCCATTTCATCCAATCCTGTACGATAGTAGTCATATTGTAATTGACGAAATGGTTTCATCGCTCCATCCATATAGTCATTTATAATCGCAAACCTGTTCCGGTCATTGTCAAAAGCTTTCCAACCGGTAAAATTCAGGTTTTGGGCGTTGTTTACTAAATTCAGACAACGCTGTAATATGTCTTCACCGCCCATTGGTGAAAAACTGTCAAGGTCAAGGCCTATTATAAGGTAAGCATAATAGGCTATTAGGGCTGTGAGTTGGTTATCAACCATTTCTTCATTAAAGTTGAGTTGGTCGAATTGGGCATATTCAAAGTTGAAATCTCCGTCTTTGTTGTTGTATAGGGTAGTTGTGTAAGCAGAATTGTAAACAGGGCGGTTTGCTTGTATTAGTGCTGTACATGTGAAAAGGTTTGACGATTGGTCATATTTTGTGACTGTTATATTGAAATTGCAGACAATTCGTTCGTTTTTTTGGAATTGCAATGATGTCCATTGTCTGTCGTTAATAAACTGTTCAAGTGTTTGTTGTAAATCGTCGAATACACTTGCATCGGTACCTTGAATTTGGCTATGGTTTACCGTAACCCTGGCTTGGAGTTCCTGGGCTATAGCCTTGTTTGCAGTTATTATGGCAAAACAAATTATTGTAAGTAACAGTCTCATGTATTTTCGATTACTACGTTATAAATTCTTTTGTTTTATTGTGGCAACCAATTCGTCAATAATATCGCGTGCTACTTCGTGTTTGTCCTTTTTATCATATTCTTTTACTTCTGTGGAAGTTATGATTTTTATCTGATTGTCGTCTGAGCGGAATGTGGTGCCTTTGTTACGAGTTGAATTTAATACGATGAAGTCAAGATTTTTTTTATCCAGTTTCTTCTTTGCATTTGTGTCTTCGTTGTCCGTTTCCAATGCAAATCCAACCAAAATCTGTCCGGCATGTTTTGTCCGTCCCAATTCAGCTGCGATGTCTTGGGTTGGTATAAAATTGATGACCAGATCGTCATTACTTCGTTTTATTTTCTTATTGGCTGTTTGTGCAGGCTTGAAGTCAGCTACGGCTGCGCAAAGTATGGCTGCATCACAATGTTTAAATTCGTCAGTTGCCGAGTCGTACATTTCCTTGCAGCTTTCAACATTTATGCGTTTTACGTTTTGGGGACATTCAAGACTTGTAGGACCGCTGACAAGTGTGACATCCGCACCACGTTTTGCGCATTCCTCTGCCAAGGCGTATCCCATTTTGCCACTTGAGTAGTTCCCAATAAACCTGACAGGGTCAATTTTTTCGTAGGTTGGACCAGCTGTTATCATTATATGCTTACCGCTAAGTTCGTATTTCCTCGGGTTGAAATAGTCGTCCAATATTTGTATTATGTTTTCAGGGTCTTCCATACGTCCCTTGCCTTCAAGTCCGCTAGCAAGGAAGCCGCTTTGGGGCTCGATTATTATATTGCCGAACGAGCGTAGCTTTTCAAGGTTGCAATGTGTTGAAGGATGTGCATACATGTCTAGGTCCATTGCCGGAGCCACGAACACGGGGGCCTTCATTGAAAGGTATGTCGTTACGAGCATGTTGTCTGCTATGCCATTAGCCATTTTCCCAAGTGTGCTTGCCGTACATGGCGCTATCAGCATCGCGTCAGCCCAAAGTCCGAGGTCAACATGCGAATGCCACGTGCCGTCGCGTTGTGAAAAAAATTCACTTATAACAGGTTTATGCGTAAGCGCCGATAATGTAATAGGCGTGATGAATTCTTTTCCGGCTTGCGTGATAACTGTCTGTACTTCAGCTCCTTGTTTAATAAGCCCCCGGATTATGAGGCATGCCTTATACGCTGCTATGCTTCCTGTTATGCCGAGAACTATTTTCTTACCTTTCAACATTTTAATTGATTTTGTTTTTGAATATACTGCAACCCACTATTCTGATATTATTTACCTTTCCCAGGTTATGGAGTGGCTTTATCTGTTGTTGAATTCCCTGAGACGTATTCGGGTTAACACTTGTTTGGTGTTGTATGTGAAATCGCTGCTTAACATCCAACTGTAATATCCCGGGTCTTTGTGTAAGACGTCAGCGACCCCCCAACCTTTATATTTCCCGAAATTGAACACTTCATACATACGTGGTTTCCCTGAATTGTCGAGTATCGGATTCCCGTCTTTGTCTTTCATTTCTTTCCATACAATACGTCCTGCGAAGTCAACATTGCTGTTCAATTTCGAGAATTCGGCAAGTTCGTCCATGTCGTTGTTCAGTTGTCGTTCCGGTTCTTCCTGTTTTCCAGGTGCGTACATGTCAAGTTCTCCTTGCAGAACCCTGTATGTTGCTTCAGTGTCTTCGTCGGCTTTGTGTGCAGTGAAGTCATCCTCCATTTTGCGTCCACAATAAAACTTATAAGCTGCTGCAAGGTTGCGTCGTTCCATTTTATGGAATATTGTCTGCACATCGATAAGACGGCACTTTGAAAAGTCAAAGTCTATACTTGCGCGTAGGAATTCTTCTGCCAACATTGGAATGTCAAAGTGGTTTGAGTTGAATCCGGCGAAATCGCATCCTTTAAATTTTTTTTCCAAATATTGAGCTATGTCTTTGAATGTCGGTGCGTCTTTGACGTCGTCGTCTGTTATTCCTGTGAGTTGCGCTACTTCAGCGGGAATAGGTCTTTCCGGATTTACAAATTTATTTTCGCGTTCTTCATTGCCGTCCGGATATACTTTTATATATGAGATTTGTATTATCCTGTCTTTTACAAGGTCGAGGCCGGTCGTTTCCAGGTCGAATATTATGAGTGGTCTTGTTAAGTTGAGTTTCATTGTAATTATTTCTTTGCGGGTTTACAGAAGCTGGCAGTAACATGCTGCCAGCTTCTGTACCGAGTACTATTGTTTGTCAATCATTTAGCAACATTGGCATTATCAGCATCAGAACGTCTTCGTTTTCCGGTTGATTGGTCGGTATGATAAGGCATGGACGGCTTGGGTCTGCTAGTTTCAGTTCAACTTCCTCTCCGTCAAGATTTGTCAGGATTTCCATGAGTGAGGTCCCTTTGAAACCTATGTCCATCGGCATTCCGTTGTAGTCGCATACAATTTCTTCTTTAGCACTTGTGTAGAAATCTATGTCTTCCGACGAAATCACGGCTTTGCCACTTTCTATGTGCAGCCGGATTTGCTGGCTGCTGTCGCTTGCAAAAGGAAGTACTCGGCGCACTACGCTTGCTAGTACCATGCGGTCAACTGTAAGCAAGTTGGGATTGTCCTGCGGTATTACTGAATTATAGTTTGGATAACGTCCTTCTATCAGCCTGCATGCTAACGTACCTTCGGGGAATAATATGTTTGCATTGCGGTCATCGAAGCGTATTATTACATCGTCTTCGGTTTTTTGCAATACGTTTTTAAGGAGTGTCGCCGGTTTCTTTGGCAGGATGAATGACATCGGCTTTTCCGACTTTATGTTTTTGTTGAGTGTACGTACCAATTTGTGACCATCGCTGGCCACTATGGCCAGGGAGTCTTCTTTAAGGTCAAAATATATACCGTTCATGACAGGCCTAAGCTCTTCGTTTGCGGTGGCAAATATGGAGTGGGCTATGTCGTTGGCCAATGTCTTTGACTCGATTGTTATTGCGGCTGCACTGTCATTGAGTGGTTGCATGCGCGGGAATTCGTCTCCGCTTTGAGCCGTGAAGTTGTACATGCCGTTCATGTATATGACCTTTATTGCGTAGGTTGACATATCAACGTCCAATGTCAGGGGCTGTTCAGGTAATTCTTTTACGGCATCTAATATGTTACGGTTGTTTACGGCAAATGTTCCGTTGCCGTCAGACTCGTCTAATTGTATTTGTGTTGTCATGACATTTTCGCTGTCTGAAGCTGTTATTGTAAGCTGGTTGCTGTTAACTTCAAACAGGTAGCAGTCTAATATAGGCAAGGAGTTCTTGCTGTTGAATACTTTTGAAAGGGCCGTCAGGCGGCTTGCCAAGGTTGTACTTGAAATAGTTAGTCTCATTATGATAGTTTTTTAATTTACGTTAATAGGCAAGTTCGCGGCTTGCAACGTTCAAACGTGTCATGGCATTCATTTCAGAATGAATGACTTAATGTTTGCATTACATGCTTTTTTCACTTGTCTGTTGGGGCTTTGTACTGCCTTTTAATAGGATACAAAAATACTAAAAAGCAAATTGCAAAACAAAAAAAATCTGCAAAAATTTCTTTATTCACAAGTATTTTATTAATTTCGCAATCGAAAAATCTAAGACTCAAGAAGAAGTTATGGAAATAGAAGGAAAAATCATTGCAGTGCTTCCTGCAAGGGAGGGAGTTTCGTCTAGGACGGGTAGTCCATGGATGACACAGGATTATGTACTTGAGACTCATGACCAATATCCGCGCAGGTGCTGTTTTAATGTATTCGGTTCAGACAAGATACAGTTGTTTAATATCCAGATAGGTGAGGAATTAAGGGTAAGTTTTGACATTGACGCCCGCGAGTATCAAGGACGTTGGTTCAATAGCATACGGGCATGGAAGGTGGAACGAATCGACCCGAATGCCGTTCAGAATGCCGCTCCAAACGCACAGTTTGCCCAGCCGGCTTCGGTACAGCCAGTTGTAAATGCCTCTCCCGAGGCCCCGGCCCCTGCAGCTTCTCCGTTCCCGCAGCAACCGAATGATGGCAGCGAGGACGATCTACCGTTCTAATGCTTGTTTTGTGAAACTGAGAGATGATAACTGTCAATAAAGGATTGTCGTATATAATGGCAATCCTTTTTTATCATCTATTTTACTTGTAAGTGAAAGAAGGCTTTTGACAGTGTGATTGGCTGTGTATTGTCTTATCGTTTGCCATGTTTTGCGCGGTATTTGTTTGCCTTTGTTAACTGACTTATTATGAAAAAGACAAATTAAGTTGTTGCTTATGGTGAAATATCTATTTGTTGTTTTCTTTTTGTCTGTCGTTTCCGTGTTGCATGCGCAACAGCGTGAGTGGGAGCAATATTTGTATCAATTGGGAGAAATTGAAGACTTTGAATCTTCCGAATGGGAAAACTCATATGACATGTTGTGTGATTTGGAGAAAGATCCGATAAACATAAATACTGCATCGAGGGAAGAACTTGAGCAACTTCCTTTTCTTACGTCAAAAGATGTAGAAAACATTGCTGAGTATATTTATAGATACGGAGCAGTTAAATCGTTGGGGGAGTTGGCAATGATAAGCGATTTGGATTATTTCAAACGTCGCCTTCTTTCATATTTTACATATGCAGGAGATGTTGCGAAAGGTAAGTATCCTTCGCTATCCAATATTGCGAAATACGGTAAACATGAAATTCTCGGTTCATTTAAAATTCCGTTTTATGAGAGGAAAGGAGACAAGAAAGGGTACATGGGGTACCAGTATAAACATTCTTTGATGTATGATTTTACGTATGGCGATTATGTAAGGTTGGGAGTGCTTGGCTCGCAAGATGCCGGAGAACCTTTTTTCGCAGGCAGGAACAGTTCAGGATATGACTTCTATTCGTTTTATCTTGTCGTGAAAAAATTAGGGAAGTTAAAGACCTTGGCTTTAGGCCGGTATCGTGTTAGGTTTGGTATGGGACTTGTTATCAATAACAATTATAGTTTTGGAAAATTGTCAACGCTTTCGACTTTGGGACGTGGTGGTAGCAATATCAGGGCGCATGCGTCACGTTCGGATGCAAATTATTTACAAGGAGTTGCAGCAACGGTTAATATAGCCAAAGGGCTTGATGCCAGTGCCTTTGTTTCATACCGCAAGTTTGACGCCACGTTGAATAGCGAAGACAAAACTATTGCAACTATTCTTTCATCGGGTTATCACCGTACGGAGACGGAAATGTCAAAGAAAAACAACTCTTCCCATATTTTGGCTGGTGGTAATATTGATTACAGATGGGGTGGGTTTTATGCAGGGTTGACGGGTGTGTTTGTGTCGTTGGATAAGGAGTTGAAGCCAAAGACGGAGGCTGTTTACCGGCGTATTTACGCACATGGCAAGGATTTTTACAATGTGGGTGTTAATTATGGATACACCGGCCATAGGCTTTCGATCAGCGGTGAGACTGCTACTGGTGGATGCGGTGCTGTGGCCACAATAAATTCTTTGAGTTTCAGCCTGGCAGATAATCTTGACATAATGGCTTTGCAACGCTTTTATTCGTTTAACTATTATTCTCTTTTTGCAGAGAGTTTTAATTCAGGCGGCGCAGTTCAGAATGAAAGTGGAATATATGTCGGCGTGAATTGGAAACCGGCAATAGGGCTTAATGTTTTGGCTTATACGGATTTTGCGTATTTTGCATGGCCGAAATACCAGGCGTCAAATAGTTCAAGATCATTCGATAATTTGTTGCAATTTAATTATTCAAAAGAGCTGTGGATTTTTGCTTTACGCTATCGGTTTAAGATGCGTGAACGTGACAATGAGGATAAAAGTCGGTTGGTATATCGGAATGAGCATAGAACACGTTTTTCTATTGCTCGTAATGGTGATTTGTTTAGTTGGAAAACACAGGCGGACATGGCTTATACTAAATATTCAGCAAGGAGTTTTGGATGGATGTTAACCCAGAATGTCAGTTTTAACCTAGCTCATGTCTTGAATGCTACGGTTACTTTGGGATATTTTAATACGGACGATTATGACAGTCGTGTGTATACTTATGAGCGCGGTTTGTTTTATTCGTTTTATTCTCCGGCGTACTATGGCAACGGGATGAGATTTGCTGTCGTTGCAAGTTCGGCTTTTTCCGATGTCATTACTATTGCGGCTAAGATTGGCACTACGAAATATTTTGACAGGGACAAGATAGGAAATAGCTATCAGCAGATAGACAGTTCGGTGGCAACCGACCTTGAGCTGCAGTTGAATATTACTATGTAATAAGCATGAAACCAGATGTTTATGTTCATCTGATATGATAACAATAACGGGATTAAATCCTACTAGTTACTATTGTTAGGATTTAATCCCGTTATTGTTGTTGTATTATATTGCCTGATGCAGTTTATCCGAGATATTTCATCAGTATCTTTGCATTACCACTTTCCCTTAATTTGGCAATACTTTTTTCTCTGATTTGGCGTACACGTTCACGCGTAAGACCTAACTGGTCGCCGATTTCCTCAAGTCCTTTTTCATGGCAACCTATACCGAAACACTCGCGGATTATGGTTATTTCGCGTTCTTTCAGTACCTTGCTTAAGACGGTATTGAGTTCCAATGCCATTGATTCATGGTCGACTACACGGTCAGTACGGCTGTCGTCTCCGCTTGGCATCACGTCAAGCATACAGTTGTCCTCACCGTCCTGAAACGGCGCGTCAATACTTACATGGTGACCGTCTGCAGCTAATGACTGGCCTATCTTCTCCTCGTCAAGTTTGGTCATTTCGGAAAGTTCAGATACAGATGGGTGTCTTTGGTTTTCCTGTTCAAACTTGTTTATTTCGTGATTGATTTTATTTAATGAACCTACCTGGTTTAATGGCAGGCGCACAATACGGCTTTGTTCGGCAATAGCTTGGAGAATGCTTTGACGAATCCACCATACGGCGTATGATATGAACTTGAATCCACGTGTTTCATCAAATTTCTGGGCCGCTTTGATAAGACCAATATTGCCTTCGTCAATCAAGTCTGTTAATGTGAGTCCCTGGTGCTGATATTGCTTGGCTACTGAAACGACGAAACGTAAATTTGCCGTGACAAGCTTGTTTTTCGCCCTTTCTCCTTCGGGGCCTCCTTTCCTGATTTTTTGTGCTAGTTCAATTTCCTCGTCAATAGAGATTAATGGAGCGCGTCCGATTTCAACAAGATATTTGTCTAAAGCCTCACTTGAACGGTTGGTAATACTTTTTTGAATCTTTAATTGTCTCATCTATTTACCTTGAAAATATGTAAGTACCTGATTACTAAACTGATAGCTGTATTTTGCTTGAAAGACGCTGCAAAATTACAAAAAATATCAATACATTGTTATTGCAACCTAGTTAAAAAATGAAAAATATATTAGCCTGACGCGGATGCCGGTTGGGTTATACAGTTATTACTGCGGTGAAACAGTCTTTAAAAATCAATTCCAAATTGGTTGGCGCTTGTTTGAATATGCCAAACAGAGTGCTTCCGCTCCCGCTCATTGCCGAATAAACGGCTCCAAGCTCATAGAGCTTCTCCTTTATGCTTGCAATTTCCGGATGGTTAGGTATTATGCTTTTCTCGAAATCGTTTACAAGCAAGTCTTTCCATGTTTCGATTGGTTGGCAGACAATGTCTTTACAGCATATTGTAGGCGCTTCCGGCGTGATGTTGGCGAATGCCTCTTTTGTGCTGATTTTTACCTGTGGTTTTACCAATGCAAAAATGTACTGGCTGAGGTCGAGGTTTAATGGGGTGAGTATTTCACCTATACCGGTAGCATAAGATGGCTTTGGATTGACAAAGAATGCACAGTCTGCACCAAGTGTCATTGCAAGTCGCTGCATTTCATGCTCTTGCATACCAAGATTAAACATTTGATTAAACGCTGTTATAGTGTAGGCACAGTCGGAAGAACCGCCGCCCATACCAGCTTGTGAAGGTATGTTTTTTGTTAATCTTATATTAACATCAGGAAGGTTGGTTGGAAACATTTGCTTGAGCAGCATGTATGCTTTTACGACAAGATTATCGGCTGCGTCACCTTCTATCTTAATACCATCCATGCTGAATGTGCACGGTTGTCCGGGAGTAGTGCAGTCTGCTTGCTCGATTTCAATTTTGTCGCATAGCGGTATGGGATAAAATACGGTCTCGAGATTATGGTATCCGTCTTGGCGTTTGCTAACTATGTTCAGTCCAAGGTTTATCTTGGCGCAGGGATAAACTGTTGTCATAATGCTGGAGGGTTAAAATGATACGTTTTTGTTTTACTATAACTGCTAAAGTACGATTTAATTGTATGAAACCCGATATTTATTTGTACTTTTGTGGCCGGATTTTAGATATGAAGTTGAAATGCCAGAAAAGAATAAACGACAGACATTGGATAATAATTATGCCCACATACAGCCGCAAGCCTTGGATATTGAGAGGATTGTGCTTGGAGCATTGATGATTGACAAGGACGCTTTCTCCGTAGTCAGCGAGATTTTGCGCCCCGAGACATTTTACGAGTCCCGCAATCAGAAAGTGTACAGGGCAATACAGAGCCTTAGCATCGAGGAACGCCCGGTCGACATATTGACGGTAACTGAAGAACTCAAGCGCCAGGGGACGCTCGAGGATGTCGGTGGTGCGGCTTACATATTGGATTTAAGTTCGAATGTGGCATCTTCGGCCCACATAGAGTATCATGCGAAAATACTTGCACAGAAATTTCTGGCCAGGCAGCTTATTTCTTTTGCAAGCGTAATAGAGACAAAGGCCTTTGACGATACTGTCGACGTGGATGAATTGATGCAGGAGGCCGAAGGTTCGTTGTTTGAATTGTCGCAGAAAAACATGCGGCAGGATTATACTCAGATAGACCCTGTCGTAAAGCAGGCTGTCGAGATATTGCAAAAGGCTGCTGCCAACAAGGGTGGATTGACCGGAATACCGACTGGATACGCCAAACTTGACGATTACACTGCCGGTTGGCAGAAGAGTGATTTGGTAATCATAGCTGGGCGTCCGGCCATGGGTAAGACGTCGTTCGCCTTGTCATTGGCAAAGAACATCGCTGTTGATTACGGAAAGCCGATAGCATTCTTTTCTCTTGAAATGAACAACGTGCAGCTTGTTAACCGACTGATATCAAACGTCTGTGAGATTGAAGGCAAGAAGATATTGAACGGACAGCTGGACGATGAGGAATGGAGCCGGCTTGACAAGAATGTTGCCCGGTTGCAGACTGCGCCGATATACATTGATGATACGCCTGGCATGTCGATATTCGAGTTGCGTACAAAGGCGAGAAGGCTTGTCAGGGAAAAGGGGGTAGAACTGATAATGATTGACTACTTGCAGCTTATGAACGCCAGTGGTGCGCGTTTCGGCAGCAGGCAGGAGGAGGTCTCTACCATCAGCCGTTCTTTAAAGGGGTTGGCAAAGGAGCTTGACATTCCGGTGTTGGCCTTGTCGCAGCTTAACCGTACAGTAGAGGGACGTGAGGGGCCGGAAGGAAAACGCCCACAGTTGAGCGACCTTCGAGAGTCGGGTGCCATAGAGCAGGATGCCGACATGGTGTTGTTCGTGCATCGTCCTGAGTATTATAGGATATTTACCGACGAGAAAGGGAACGACCTTCACGGCAAAGCCCAGATAATAATAGCCAAACACAGAAAGGGCGGTACGGGCGATGTGTTGCTGACTTTCCGTGGCGAGTTTACCAGGTTCGAGAATCCTAATGAATACACACCTCCAACATCGGGCGGCGAAATAATAGGCTCGCGCATTAACGGCGGCGACGATATGCCCCCGTTTGATGGCCCGTTGCCTGGTGACGGACCGCTGCCGTTCTAGGTCCTGATGCTTTTTATTTCAGTATTTTCCGGATTAAATCACGATGCTGATTATACAATTCGCCGTAAACTGTATTTCGTACTGTTTGCGGCGAATTGTATTTTTATAGTCTCCGGCTTTTATTTCTGCGAAGACGGGCATTGCTTTTATTGTTGCGACAATGTGTATAAATGATTGATTTACAATAATTTGGTACATGATGTATCATTATCCGATTAAATTCGGCATATATCTAATATTCAGCATTTTTATTCCATGCTTGCAAAAGGTTGTCTTTTAGCGTGCAAAAGATAGCCTTTTGTCACGCAAGAGATAACCTTTTGCAAGCTAATAGGCCGCCTTTTGGAAAGCCGCGTTTTTACAGATTTCTTCCCTTTGATTCCCTTAATGTTTACTTGGTATGGTTCCGGGCGCTCCTGCCTTATTCCAAAAGTTGTAAAATGCTCGTTGATAATCAGAAGCAAAACAGTCTGTTTATGTTAATATCCGTAACGTTGAGTGGCTAATCTGCATAGTTGTTGCTCGTATATGTGCGCTTGTTGTATATAATTTGGTTTAATCTTTAATGTAATTTTTTGCCGTAACGATTTTTTTCCTTAACTTTGCGCCTCAAACAAATGTAAGAAAATAAAAAAGAAATAATATGGCCGATAAATTTGCCGAACACAAAGGTCTTGACTTGACCGCAACAAACAAAACTATATTAGAGGAGTGGAATAAGAACGACGTGTTCCATAAATCAATAACCGAGCGTGAAGGTTGTCCCCAGTTCGTATTTTTCGAGGGACCTCCTTCGGCCAACGGTCATCCTGGCATTCACCATGTACTTGCCCGTACTATAAAAGATACCTTCAACCGTTACAAGACGATGAAGGGTTTTCAGGTACACCGCAAGGCCGGATGGGATACTCACGGACTGCCTGTCGAGCTTGGCGTTGAGAAAGATCTTGGCATAACAAAGGCTGATATTGACAACAAAGAGTCAGATAAATACATATCAGTTGAAGACTACAACCATAAGTGCCGCGAGAATGTGATGAAGTTCACTGCCGAGTGGCGCAGCCTGACGGAAAAGATGGGATATTGGGTCGACCTTGACCACCCTTATATTACTTACGACAATAAGTATATCGAAACTTTGTGGTGGCTGTTGAAGCAGCTCTACGACAAGGGTCTCTTATACAAGGGATACACAATCCAGCCTTATTCACCGGCAGCAGGAACTGGCTTGTCAAGCCACGAGCTCAACCAGCCAGGTTGTTACCGCGACGTAAAGGATACTACTGTTACGGCGCAGTTCGCCATGAAAGACCCAAAGCCTGAAATGACGGAGTGGGGCAGGCCGTATTTCCTGGCATGGACCACCACGCCCTGGACTCTTGCAGCTAACTCTGCATTGTGCGTCGGCCCCAACATCGATTATGTTGCAGTGCAGACTTACAATCCTTATTCGGGCGAGCCCATCACGATTGTAATGGCCGAGGTGCTTGTAAGTTCGTATTTCAACGCGAAAGGCGAGGGCATGGATCTGTCTGAGTACAAGAAAGGCGACAAGGTTATACCTTATAAAATTATTGCACATTATAAGGGCACCGACCTTGTAGGCATGCACTATGAGCAGCTTCTGCCTATGATTAGCCCGATGACCGATGGCGCGTTCAAGGTAATCCCCGGCGATTATGTTACGACGGAGGACGGTACCGGTATTGTGCATATAGCTCCTAATTTTGGTGCTGATGACGCAAATGTGGCTAAGAAGGCAGGTGTGCCGCCTATTGTACTGATTGACAAGAAGGGCAACCAGCGCCCGGTTGTAGACCTTGAAGGCAAGTATTATGTCATTGACGACCTTGACGAAGAGTTTGTAAACAAATATGTGAATGTTGATGCATGGAACCGTTATGCCGGACGCTACGTGAAGAATGCTTACGATGAAACTCTTACGGACAAGGACGAAACGCTCGATATAACGATATGTATGGACTTGAAGGCGCGCGGCATGGCCTTCAAGATAGAGAAGCACGTACATAACTATCCGCATTGTTGGCGTACAGACAAGCCGATATTGTATTACCCGCTTGACAGTTGGTTTATCCGTTCGACTGCATGCAAGGACAGGATGGTGGAGCTTAACAAGACCATCAACTGGAAGCCTGAGAGCACAGGTACGGGACGCTTCGGTAACTGGCTTGAGAATCTTAATGATTGGAACCTCAGCCGCAGCCGTTTCTGGGGTACTCCTCTTCCCGTATGGCGTGACGAGGATGGCAACGAGATATGCATAGGTTCATTGCAAGAGCTTTACGATGAAGTGGAAAAGAGCGTTGAGGCTGGGTTTATGGCTTCAAACGTAATGAAGGATAAAGGATTCGTGCCGGGTGATTATTCACAGGAAAATTATGACAAGATAGACCTGCACCGACCATATGTTGACAATATAATATTGTGCAGCAAGTCTGGCAAGCCCATGAAGAGGGAAACCGATTTGATAGACGTGTGGTTCGATTCAGGCAGCATGCCTTATGCTCAGATCCACTATCCGTTTGAAAACGCTGATGCGATAGATAAAGGATTGGCATTCCCTGCCGACTTCATTAATGAAGGTGTCGACCAGACGCGCGGTTGGTTCTTCACGCTCCATGCCATAGCTACTATGGTGTTTGACAGTGTTGCGTTCAAGAACGTTATTTCGAGTGGTCTTGTGCTTGATGCTAAAGGCAACAAGATGAGCAAGCGTTTGGGTAATGCCGTAGATCCTTTTGAGACGATAGAGAAATATGGTGCCGATGCTGTGCGCTTCTACATGCTTACCAACTCGTCGCCTTGGGACAACCTTAAGTTTGACCCCAACGGCGTGGATGAGGTGCGCCGCAAGTTCTTCGGTACGCTGTATAATACATATTCGTTCTTTAGCCTTTATGCTAATGTAGACGCATTTGACTGTTCGCAGGAGGTAATACCCGTGAAAGGGCGTCCGGAGATAGACCAATGGATAATTTCGGAGCTTAATTCGCTCGTTAAGGGTGTTGACAATGCGCTTTCAGATTATGAGCCGACAAAGGCCGGCAGGTTGATCGATGCTTTCGTAAACGATGATTTGAGTAACTGGTATGTCCGTCTGAACCGTAAACGTTTCTGGGGTAAGGAAATGGACAAGGACAAGCTTTCAGCATATGAAACTCTTTACACTTGTCTTGAGACAGTGGCAAAGTTGCTTGCGCCGTTCTCTCCATTCTATTCAGACCAGCTTTACATGGATCTTGTTAGGGCTACAGGACGCAAGGATGTCGAATCCGTGCATCTTACGGAATTCCCCGTAGCTGACGAAAGTCTGATGGATAAGAATCTGGAAGCACGTATGAAGATGGCCCAGAAGATTACTTCCATGGTGTTGGCTTTGCGCCGCAAGGTCAATATTAAGGTGCGCCAGCCGTTACAGTGCATCATGATTCCTGCTGTTGACGAAGTTCAGCGCCAGCGTATCGAGGCTGTGAAGAACCTCATTGTAAACGAGGTGAACGTAAAAGAGTTGAAGTTTGTCGAAGGAGCTGGTGTTCTGGTTAAGAAAGTTAAGTGCAACTTCCGTACCATGGGCAAGAAGTTTGGCAAACTGATGAAGAGCATAGCAGGACAAATTGAGGTACTTTCACAGGAGGATATTGTAGCATTCGAAAAGGCAGGAATGATTACGTTGCAAGTTGACGGACAGGAAGTTACCGTTGAGGCTGGTGACGTTGAAATAATCAACGAAGACATACCAGGATGGCTTGTTGCCAATGACGGGAACCTTACTGTAGCACTTGAAGTTGAGCTTAACGAAAGTCTGCGTAATGAAGGTATGGCACGTGAGCTGATTAATAGAATTCAGAACTTACGTAAGGAATGCGGTTTGGAAATTACTGACCGTGTTAATATAACCATATCGTCAGACAACCGCGTTGAGTCGGCTATTGCCTCGTTTGGTGAATATATTAAGGGCCAGGTTCTTGCCGATAGTATAGTTGTTGCTGATAATGATGGCAACGAGGTAGACTTGGATGAGCTTAAAGTGAGAATTAAGGTAGTCAAAGTATAATCTTAATGGTGAATTTATAATTGTAAACAGAAAATTATGATTACTTCCGGCTGTTGTTAAACTCGGTTTTAGCAAGAAGGAATAGTCATAATTTTCTCAGTTTACTTAAATGTAAGTTCTTCATATAAATTGGAATATTAACTTTAAAAGATACATATTATGGCAGAAAAAACACGTTACAGCGATGAGGAACTTGAGGAATTCAGGGGAATTATCAATGAAAAACTTAGACTTGCCAGGCGTGACTACAATCAGATGATGAGGACGCTGATGAACGCCGATGGCAATGATGTGGATGATACGTCGCCTACATACAAGGTGCTTGAGGAAGGTAGCGCTACGCAGACAAAGGAGGAACTTATCCAACAGGCAAGTCGTTTGCAGAAATTTATTCAAGGTCTTGAAGGGGCTTTGATACGTATAGAGAACAAGACATATGGCATTGACCGCATAACAGGCGAGTTGATACCTAAAGAGCGTTTGCGCGCCGTTCCACATGCAACGCTCAGCGTAGCTTCGAAAAATGCAAGGAAGAATAATTAAAGAGTATTGCATTAATATTATTGTGGCCAAGGATTGGGAACAGATGCAGATTAAATGAAAGTATTATGCGTTTTGTTCCCAATCCGGGTTAATTTTAAGACAGTGAGGATGTTGGCATTAAACACTTGTTGGAAAAAAGGACTGGCGGTAGGACTCGCGGTAATATTATTACTTATAATCGATCAATTTATAAAGATAGAAGTAAAAACAGGCATGTGTCTGCATGAAAGTATTCATGTGACAGATTGGTTCTATATTTACTTTATAGAGAACAACGGTATGGCTTTTGGTATGACTTTGGTCAATAAGGTTGTTCTGAGTCTTTTTAGGATTGTTGCCATTGTTGTTTTAGGATGGTATCTTTGCCGTCAAATTAAACGTTGCGCACGTGCAATTTATGTAGTATGTCTGACTCTCATATTTGCGGGTGCTTTGGGCAATCTTATTGATTGCATGTTTTATGGTTTGATTTTTAATGCATCCTCACCATATTATTTATCTTATTTCGTACCGTTTGGTACAGGGTATGCTCCATTTCTTATGGGTAAGGTCGTAGATATGTTTTATTTTCCTTTGATTGTTACCACATGGCCTGAATGGGTTCCATTTTGGGGCGGAAATGAATTTGTTTTTTTTAGCCCGGTATTTAATTTTGCTGATTCTTGTGTTAGTGTCGGAGTTATATTGCTTTTGATTTTTTGCCGAAAGGAACTGTCGGAAATAACGTTTGTAAGAAAATGAGAATATATTCTGTTTTCAAATGTCTCATACTTTGTGCTTTGGTCTTGTCTTGCAAGCCGCAAGTTCCAGATAAGTATCTTCAGCCAGGAGAGTTTGAAGATATACTTTACGATTACCATTTGGCAGATGCCATGGCCCAAAATGAGGAGAACTCATCAGGAGACGAATATAATACTATGTTATACCGTCAGGCTGTGTTAAATAAGTATGGTATTACTCAAGCAGAGTTTGACTCGTCTTTGGTATATTATACCCGTCACTCGGACAGATTGCATCAGGTTTATGAGAATCTTGTCAAACGTTTTGAAGATGATGCCATGTCTTTGGGTGCATCGGCAAATGACATTAGACGTTTTGGAGACATGAGGTCGGAGCGTGACACTTCAAATTTGTGGGTAGGAGAGCCTGCAACAATGCTTACTGTATTTCCTCCTTATAATTTAATGTCTTTTGAAATAATGGCTGATAGTACATATCAAGCGGGAGATAGAATAATTTTCAGTTTTAATTGTGATTTTATATATAATGAGGGCATTAAGGACGGTCGCGCAGTACTTGCCGTGCAGTTTAAGAATGACAGCGTGGCTAGCAGCATGGTACGCATGTCGTCGAATATGAATTATGTACTTACTGTGACAGATTCGGATAAAAAAGGAATTAAGGCTATTCGTGGATTTGTTTACCTTGAAAAGTCTGTTAATTATGGTTCATCCATGACAAATAATGATTTGTGCCTGATGTTTATTGATAATATCCGTATGGTTAGGATGCGCGGCATGTCTTCATTGGGCTCAGGAGTAAATGGTAATACTAGTACTCCTATGAGTAATGATACAGCGAGGAGATTTGTTGGAGCAAATCCTGTTGGACAAGGTTCTGGCCAGATAGGACAATCACAGCATAAGCCGTCTTCAAATTCGAAACCATTAAAATTATCTGATGTAAGGCATTTACCGCCTCACCGATAGATTTGTTGTTCCAAGAAGTGTGTTTTTTATGATACGTCGTATTGCTGTACACAGGGTTATTGTTGGAGGAAAAGTCATACCAATGTGCATGGTTGGCATTGAAAATAATGGCGTAGTTGCGTTTTATGAATCTTTTTCTGGTGAACCGCCATTTACAGAATGGATTGGCGGAACCGTAGTTTTGGGAAAAGATGAATGGGGTAGGATGGTGATTGAAAAATATGAAGATAGTTGAATCTCATTTTCATAAAAAGTGTTATCTTTGCAACATAATAACAAAAATCGTGTTTAATACTTAGGAGGGAAAAACGAATAAAGTGAACAACGCATATATAGAAAATATGGAAGGTATGGCGTATAGACGAGACGCAATGAATGGTTTGCAGCGGTCAATAAAGAGATTGCTTGATTTTGTATTTGCTCTTATAGGTCTTGTTGCTTTGTCTCCATTATTTCTAATAATATGTTTGTTGTTGAAACTGCAAAATAACGGCCCCGCAATATTTTATCAAGAACGTATAGGATATAAGGGGCGGCCTTTTACCATTTACAAGTTTAGGACGATGAGTGATTGCGAGACGGAGCCACGTTTGGTCGCGAATTGCAATGAGTACAATTCTACTAGGCTTGAAAGATTTTTGCGTGAACATCATTTAGATGAGCTTCCTCAGTTGTGGAATGTATTAAAAGGAGATATGTCGTTTGTTGGTCCGCGTCCTGAGCGGAAATATTATATTGACAAGATAATGGAGTTTGACAGGAATTATGAGCTAATATATGAAATGAGACCTGGACTCACTTCAGAGGCGACGTTGTACAATGGATATACAGATACGATGGAAAAAATGCTTAAACGTTTGCATATGGATATTTATTATTTGGAACACAGATCATTGTCTCGTGATTTTAGTATAATAATACGTACGGCATTAAGCATAGTAAGTGGAAAGAAATTTTAAATAAGATATTTTTTGTATTTGTAAGATTATAATTATGAGAAGATTCTTTATATTGGCCTTTTTTATGTCATTAATGACGATGGGAAGTATGGCACAGTCAGCAATGACGGACGAACAGGTATTACAGTATGTAGTTGAGGAACATCAATCAGGAACGTCCCAAGCACAGATTGTGACAAAGCTTATGCAGCGTGGTGTTGATATTGAGCAAATACGCCGTGTAAAGCAAAAATATGAAAGATTGGCTAAGAATCAGGGATTGGGAGCGATTGTTACCAAAGAGAAATCGGGTAATCGTTTGCGTACCAATAATAGCAAGACAAAGATGAATAATGCTAACGTTAATGATGATACTGATGAATTCTTGCCGACATATCGTTTGACTGATGGTAGAGAGAAGGATTATGATAATAAGAATATCTATGATGAAACCAATGAAGATTGGCTAATGATGCAGGATGAACTTAACGGCTTCATTCCTGATACTGCTGCTATCGTACAAAAATATATGGATGATAGGAAAAAGAAAAAAGTCAAAGTGTTTGGCCGGGATATTTTTAATAATAAAGAACTTACGTTCGAACCTGAAATGAACATAGCGACTCCGCAGAACTATCGTCTTGGACCTGGTGATGCAGTTTTCATCGAAATTTATGGTGCTTCGCAAAAGACGATAGAAGGTACAGTTTCTCCTGACGGAACGATTACGATTGAGGGTTTTGGACCAGTACAGATAAGTGGTCTTACTGTTAAGGAAGCCAATTCGCGATTAAGGTCAACTCTTGGCAAACGGTATAGTAGTTCCAAAATAAGTTTGACAGTAGGACAGACAAGATCGATAATGGTTAATGTAATGGGTGAAGTGAATAATCCAGGAACCTACACATTGCCTGCTTTTGCAACAGTATTCCATGCATTGTATATGGCTGGAGGAACAAATGACTTGGGTACAATGCGTAATATCAAGGTTTACAGGAATAATCGCCTTGTTTCGACTGTCGATATATATGACTATATCTTGAATGGCAAATTGACAGGTAATGTTCGTCTTGCAGATAATGATGTTATTTCTGTAGGTACCTATGATTGTCTGGTTAATATCACAGGTAAGGTAAAGCGTCCGATGTATTATGAAATGAAAAAGAATGAGAGCGTCGCAACATTGTTGAAATATTCAGGAGGTTTTACAGGTGATGCATATAAGAAGTCTGTCAGGTTAGTGCGTAAGGCTGGAAAAGAATATTCTGTGTACAATGTTGACGAGTTTGACATGAGTTCGTTCCAGTTGGCCGATGCAGATTCTGTAAGTGTGGATTCAATCCTACAAAGATATTCAAATATGGTTGAAATTAAAGGAGCTGTATTCCGTCCTGGAATGTACCAGGTTGGTGGCAATATAAACAGTGTCCGTACTCTTATTGAGAATGCTGATGGATTGAAGGAGGAAGCGTTCACGGCACGTGCTGTAATGCACAGAATGAAGCCGGACCGTACATTAGAAGTCATCCCTGTTGATGTAGAAGGTATATTGGCAGGTCGAACTGCAGATATTCCAATACAGAATAATGATGTTCTTTTCATTCCTACAAAACAAGAGATGATGGAGGAGCAGACTATAACCATACATGGCGAAGTTTTTTATCCGGGAGTTTATAAGTATGCAGATAATGAGACTCTTGAAGATTTTGTTTTACAGGCTGGTGGTTTGAAGCAAACAGCATCGACAGTAAAAGTAGATGTGGCGCGGCGTATTGTAAACCCTAAGGCATTGACTACTGATTCTGTGATAGCACGTACCTATACTTTTGCTTTAAAAGACGGATTTGTCATTGATGGAGAACCGGGCTTCAAGCTCATGCCATATGATGAAGTGTATGTTCGTAAGAGCCCAGGCTTTTATAAGCAGCAAAACGTTATGGTTGAAGGAGAAGTTATGTTTGGTGGAACATATACTTTGTCAAAGAAGAATCAAAGACTTAGTGATTTGATAAAGAATGCAGGTGGTGTTAATGATCGTGCTTATGTTGCCGGAGCAAGACTCGAGAGAAAAATGAATGAGGTCGAGCGTAAAAGGATGGAAACTATATTGAAAATGGCGCGTGAACAGGCTGAAAATCTAGAAATAGAAGCTGCTGCGCAGAATAAGAAAGTGGATTTGGAGAATAGTGAATTATTAAAACGATTTGAGATTCCCGAAACTTATTCTGTCGGAATAGAGCTTGACAAGGCTCTGTCTAATCCTGGAAGCGATGCAGATATTGTTCTTCGTGAGGGCGACAAGCTAATTGTTCCACAGTACACGGCTACGGTAAAGATTAATGGAGAAGTTATGTATCCTAATACTGTTGGTTACCAGCAAGGCAAGAAAGCCAAGTATTATATAAATCAAGCCGGTGGTTATAGTAATAAGGCAAAGAAGAGCCAGACATACATAATCTACATGAACGGTACCATTGCTAAGGTTAGTGAAGGTGCAAGGCCAATGCCTGGTTGTGAGATATTTGTACCACAAAAGAAAATTAACACAATGACAGTTGCCGAGAAGTTGGCTATTGGTTCAGCCAGTGCTTCTATAGCTACTATGATTGCAACATTGGTTAATGTATTGAAATAAAATGGTGTTGATATAAATTTTAGTTCATCCTTATATGGTTTGTTCTGTGGTAATATTAAAGACTTTTCAAGATTCCTAAAAAGAGGATTTTGGAAAATTCCAGTGATAATTTTTTCTTTGGTTTTTTCTCTGTTGAAATAGTATTATGGCAATTTATATAAACAATGTAAAAACCATTAAGTTATTTAAGGATTCACCAAAAGGGTATTTGTCTGAAATTATAAAAACGTAGAAAATAAAATGGAAAAAGCAAGAGAAAAGCAGGATTATATTGACCTGATTCAGATAGCAAAAAGGATAAAAGAACATCGTAAATTGTTTTTTACGGTTTTGCCTGTTGTTTTTGTTATAGCCTCGTTTTTTGCTTTGTGCATCCCTAGATACTATACGACAGAAGTTAAATTGGTGCCTGAAGTTGAAAACCCTGATATGGGAGGAACTTTGGGCTCATTAGCATCTTCTTTTGGTCTTGACTTAGGTAACATGCAGACTTCAGACGCGATAACTCCGTTGCTTTATCCTGATCTTATGGAAGATAACGGTTTTATATCAAAGCTGTTTTCAATAAGGGTGAAAAGTTCGGTTGATGCAGACGTTAAAGTAGATACGACATATTATACTTATTTGAAGAAGTATCAGAAAAAGCCTTGGTGGATCTCGGTAAAAGGATGGGTTGCGAAGCAGTTTAAGGAAAAAAAGAAAAAAGCGAGCACTCTTAAAGAGTATGACCCGTATAACATATCAGAAGAAGAGTTTTTGCTGATGGAGAAAATAAGAAATGACATCAGCATTCAAGTCGACAAGAAAACGGCTGTAATATCCATATTTGTGAAGGCGCAAGATCCTAACATCTGCAAGCAATTAGCTGATGCCATAAAAGAAGAACTGCAAGACTTCATTACAAGTTATCGAACAAACAAAGCTCGTATAGATGTAGCGTATTATGAGAAACTCGCAAAAGAGGCTAAGATGGATTATGAAAGAGCGAGAAGACGTTACGCGTCATTTTCCGACTCAAACTCCGAGGCGATTCTTGAAAGTGTGCGTTCAACTCAAGATGATTTGGAGAATGAAATGCAATTATGTTACAATGCATACAGTATGATGCAAAATCAGTTGCAGTTGGCAAGAACCAAGGTGCAAGAGCGAACTCCAGCGTTCACGCTTCTGAAAGGAGCTATGGTACCTGTAAAACATAGTGGACCTAAAAGAATGTTAATGGTTATAGGCTTTATGATTCTGACCTTTTTCATATTGACAGGATATTTATTTAAGGATGATATAAAATATGCATTAAGCCGATGAATAATACAAAAATAGAATTTGTTTTTTTATTTGCATAAAAAGAAACATGTTGAGATTTAAAATTAAAGATATATTTCTTATTAGCAAGCATTCATTAAGTGAAACTTTGTTTGTTATAGGAGTAACATTAGCTTTTTATGAATCTCTGCACCCATGGATTTTATGGTCATTGGGAGCTTATGCATATATATTATCGGCAATTTGCTTAATTAGTTATGTTTTAATATCCAAGACTTTAATAATTGAACCTGAATATAATAAAGGACATATCTTGTTGTTTTGTACATATACAATTTTATCAGTATATCTCTTCTTCGTTAGTCCCAGTGTAACATTTACTCATTTTATCTCAGTCGCCCTACTTATTATAATATTCTATATTATTTTTAAGGCAGATGGTACACTATTAAAAAAAACGTTGGAAGTGATATCTAAGTCAATGGCTTGCATATTGATAGTATCAATTTTCGGTTTTTTTTTATATATAATAGGATTCTCATTACCTTACTCCTCTGTAACATTTGGAGATGATCTATATTCATTTCTAAACTATTATTTCTTTTTAACTAGCGATAGTTCATCCCTTATATTAATACCACGATTCCAATCTATATTTCTAGAGCCTAGTCACATGGCTATTGCGGCAACATTCTTATTAATGACTGAATGTGGAAACTGGAAACGTTGGTATAATATAATACTGTTAATTTCCATTATAATATCTTTCTCTCTTGAAGCTTACGTTTTATTATTGTGTCTTTATTTTCTAAACAAATGGATACAAAGAAAACATTTCATAAGAAATCTCTTCATATCAATATCGATTTTTATTCTTATCATCATTGGCTCATTCTTCTATAATGACGGAGACAATATGTTTAATAGTCTCATCGTAATGCGTATGGAAGTTGATGATGGCGATTTGGCCGGAAATAATCGTACAACAGATTATTTTGATGCAGAATATGAAAGTTTCCTAAATTCACCAGACGTATGGTTGGGACGTGATATGGATGGATCATTTGGAAATTCTGGTTATAAAGTATTCATATATGAGAACGGTTTTATAGGTATTATTTTATTGGTATTATTCTATGGCCCGTTATTATATAATAGGAACAATACACGTGCTGCTATTACTGCATTAACTCTTACTATGATACATTTTATAGTTAGAGCACACATTATGTGGGAAAGTTGCATATTACCCATGTATTATATGGCGCAATGGTATCAATATATTCCAACAAACATAAAAAAACGAGAAGTTGAGGAGGATGGATGTGGATAAGATGGAAAGTATATCAGATAGTAATAAAAGAATTGCAAAAAACACATTAGTGCTTTATTTTAGAATGATTTTTGTTACGCTTTTATCATTGATAATAATAAAGTACACATTACAAATTCTTGGAGTTAATGATTATGGTATCTATAATATCATAGGTGGTGTTGTATCATTCCTTACATTTATTACTGCCACAATATCTTCTGCAACACAACGTTTTTTGGCTTTTGAATTAGGCCGTAATAATATTGTTTCGTACAATAACACATTTAACATGCTACTAAGTATTTTTGGAGGTATAAGTGTTATTCTTTTATTGATCTTTATTTTGTTGTCACATCCAATCGTTTATTTGTGGCTGAAAATTCCCAATAACAGACTGTATGCTGCTGAAATAGTTTATTTCTTTTCAGTATTCTCGTTCATAATTAGTATTCTTGCAATACCATATATTTCGAGTATTGTGGCTAATGAAAAAATGAATGTTTATGCATACACGACAATTATTGATACAGTTGCAAAATTAATTTTACTTTTGGCTCTAGTATTTTCACCTTTTGACAAATTAATAACTTTTGCAATTGGAACCTTTATTGTAACATTACTTTCTAATAGCATTTACGTCTTTTATAATCAGAAAAATATAAATGGAACCCATTTGTATTTTTATTGGGAATATAAGTTGTTTCGCAAATTAATGAGTTATGCCGGATGGTCTTTCTTTGGCTCTATCTCAGGTGTACTTTGCAATCAAGGTTTATCGATTATAATGAACTTGTTTTTTGGTGTAGCGACAAATGCAGCCAAAGCAATTTCAGATAAAATAATGAGTGTTGTACAATCATTTGTCATGAATTTTTATATGGCGGTATCACCACAAATTACAAAAACATATGCTAATAATGATTTAGATTCTACAGTTAATCTTGCATTTAAGAGTACTAGACTTGGATATTATCTTATGCTCATTATATCTGTACCCGTAATACTATTACTTGATAAAATACTGGCTTTATGGCTTGCTGAAACATACACACAAGACATGTTAATATTTACGAGACTTTCGTTAGTATTTGCATTAATTAATGTTTTTGAGTCACCTATAACTTTTATGGTTAGAGCTACAGGAAATATAAAAAAGTACCAAATATCTGTAGGAATATTCACATTATTAGTTCTTCCAACAACTTATTTGCTTTATAAAATTGGTTGTCCGGCATATGTTGCTTTTTGGAGTGAAATAATCATTTATGCAATGGTACAATTAATAAGAGTAAAAATAGCAAGTGAATTTTATCCAATTACAATAAAATACTATATAAAAGAAGTTTTAGCATTACCAATAATAATCTCAGCTGTTATATTTATATTGTTTAAAATACTTGAGATATTACAATTTAACATTTGGGTAATAACATCGATTTGTTTTATTATTATGGTTATTATGGTATGGCGTTATGGATTACATTCAAGTGAGAGAAGACATATAATAAATGCAATTAAAAGAGGCACTATAAAATATTTTGTGTAAATGGAAATACGGGATTCAAATTAGAGTCTCGTATTTTTTATTTATAGCTTTGCAAAATGATAAGATTATGAAAAAAAGCATCAAGTAGTGCCCGATGAGGTGTTAAGCAAGGAGTTCCTTTGCCAGTTCAAGACAGAAGCCGATGTAAGCAAGTTCCTGAAGCAGTTGCATTCCCAGGTATTGGAAAAGATGCTTGAAAGTGAAATGGATGCCCATTTGGGATATGAAAAGAATTCCGTGGCCGGTAATAACAGTTGCGATTCACGTAATGGCAGCTATCCGAAGAGGAGCCAAACTACATGGAGAATCTGTCATTTCCATTCCACGTGACCGTAACGCCCAATTTGAGCCGATAGCCGCGCTCAAACATGAAAGTCGTGGACTTTCGATATAAAAGCTTGTTCTCCATATATGCTAAAGGAATGAACGTTTCTGACACAGAGGAAGAGATGCCGTAAAAAAGACCGTTTATCTTTCACTTATGGAGATTGAGAAGAAATGGACACAGCCTATTCATAACTGGGGGTTGATTATGAATCAATTTATTTGTATTTTTGAAAACAGAGTCCAGATATAAGGATAAACTTACGGCTGAATCCTGTTTCTATTTACACAAAATTTTGGACAGTGTCTTATAAAAATACAAAATCGTCTAATTTTCACAACTTATTTTAAAATTTTCTTAACCGAACTCACGTTTATTTAGTTCCGCCAAAGGATTTTCTTAATAAAATCCTTTTTCTTAGAATATATTTATATATGAATGATCTTAATTCAACAGGAATAAGTCTTATTGTACTTCTTACAATTACATTGAACAAGAACTCTCTTTTTGTCAGGAATCCAACACTATAGAATTTCTTTTGTGCTCTTAAGTCATCTTTTGCATATTTCCAACCTCCACGTCTCTTATAAAGGTCAGACGTAAATCTAAAATATAATAGACTTTCTTGTAAATTATAAAATTTACAACCGTTCATTATCATTTTTATCCAAAGATAATAATCTTCAGGAAAATCTTTATATCCTCCTAATTCAATAACTTTATCACGTTTGTATACTACTGTAGGATGGTTAACAGGGCATCTTAGTTTTGCATATTTTATAATTTCTTCATGTGTTTCGGGAATTCTTCTTTGAGATACAACATTGTTTTTGTCATTTTCAAACTCATCAATCCAAGAACTACATATATCAATGTCATTATTATTATACATGAATTTTATTTCTTTTTCAAATCTGTTTGGTTTGCATATATCGTCACTATCCATCCTCGCAACTAAATTATATTTGCAGTGTTTCAGTCCGATGTTTAATGCATGGCCTAACCCATAATTTTTTTTAAGTGGGATTATTTTTAGTTCTTTATGTTTATTCGAAAAGTCTTTTATGGTATTATAAAGTTCATTTGTTAATGGTCCATCTTCAATTAATATAACTTCAGTTGGTAATAATGTTTGGTTAAATACACTATCTAATGATTCTTTAAGAAATTCAGGTTTTTCTTTAATGTAAACAGACATTAAAACAGAAAAATTCATGTTTCCCATAATATATACAATTTAAGATATAATTTAACTCTTTATAAATTACAATATAGCATATTTTATGAATTTATATTGACAAGTATAAATTTTTATATAATAACCGTATTTTTTCAGGGTTAAAGATACTCTCTATTTTTGTAACTTCAACATTTATTCCTATTGTTTCATTGATTTTATTAATAAAATCTTTTTTGTCTCCATATTTGAAAATACTGTAGCCTTTGATGTCGTCTAAGTGGTCTAGAATTCTTACATTTTCAGACATAACTACAGGAGTTCCATAACATAGACTTTCCAATGTTACATACGAGAATGCTTCATATTTAGAAGGAACTACTACCAATGAAGCTTGCAAATAAAGTAGTGCAAGTTCTTCGTTTGAAATGTTTATATGTTGTGTTATGTCACTACGTTGTTTTATATTCCCTTTTCCTACACAATGTATATCATACTTACCTTCCGGAAGAAAATATAGGTGCTGAAATCCTTTTACAGGATCATCAACTCTACCGACAAATAATATCATGTTTTTCTTTTTCTCTACATCTATTCCAATATTTTGTGGTTTAAACCAGTGAGGTATCATAACAACATTCTTATGGAAAGAATTAAAAAATGCATAATCTTCTTTATTGATTGTTGTTATTGCTGTTGCACAATACTTTATTGTGTTTTTAAGAAAAATATTGAAAAACATTTTTCCTAATAATGGATGTGATAATCTATCAAAAGGATGCCAATGGGCTGTATATACAATACTTTTATGTAATATTTTTGCAGTTACGAGAGCTTGGACTGTTCCCATGGCGGTATACCCATTAATATGTACAATGTCAGCCTTTTTTATAGCTGCAGTTAATGTTTTTTGTTTATAGTAATAATGAAATAACCGAGATTTAATTTCAGGGTAATTTTCTATTACTCCTGCAGTACAATCTTTATCATTGTAAAAAAAATCAAATAACGATTGGCAATACGTTACAGTGCCATCGCACCCTCCTTTTGGGGATTGTCTTATATATATAATTTTTTTCATTTTTTTTCAATCAAAAAAGTATGTAGTTCAGGTCGGCAATAATTGTATAGACTCTTTACAAAAAGAACATAACGTTTGTATCCAATAAGATGATAAAGGCATTTAAACATTATTCCAATCATTTTCCGTTTATTTTCAATATTGCTTATATTTCGCTGCGTTAGTTTATCAATATTTTCTTTCTTTATCATGTGATACTTGTTTAGTATACTAAAAAAAGAATTCTTGCTAGTTGAGAACGGATTTAGTATTTTTTTTCCTGATAAAGTAAGACCGTGGTACAAACGTCTATGAAATGATGATATGCTATTACCATCATCATAAGTTGCATAAGAATATTGCATTGAAATATATTTGTCAAAAGTGTTAGCATTCTTTATTAGCATTTTCACGTAAATGTCAGTAGCTAATTTTAAGTCATCATATTCTTTCAGGTTTTCAATTCTTTTTCTGTATACGATACCTTTTTTCATTTTTTGATAATCATATCCAGCAAAATGTAGAAATACTAATTTATCTTCTTTATCATTATTATCATAAGTCCTGGATTTTACCATAATGTCCCCGTCTCTTAAGAATAATTGTCTTTCAAAATAATTCCATGGGGCCATATTCATTCCTAGATTTCTTATTACATAAAGGTGTTCATTTCCCAAAAGTGCAGGTAGCCAGTCCATCCATTTCTGATCTGTAAAGTTTCCCACACTTCTGTCAACAAAGCAATCATTTTTTAGTCTTTCTCTCCACCACATAAGTATTTTCATAGAGAGTTCAGTTCTTTTTATTCCACAAAAGCCAAGATTAAATATTCCATTAACATTCATTGCCCATTCAGGATGCTCTCCTGTATAGTTTACATGTATACCTGCAACTTGTGGAGTAAGTACGATATCATGTGTTTTAAGTTTCTCAAATATTTCTGTTACTGGTGAAAAAACGCATATATCAGGATCAAAATATATAGTATAATCATATCCTTTTGAGAAAAGATATTGGAAACAAAATGGTTTTATTGAAGTACAGAATTCTGTTAAATCATATTTAAATGACATATCTGTCCATTCTGTTTCAGTATAATCAGATATATTCCTAACGGGAATAACATTTTCAGGTATTTGTATTTTTTCTATGTCTATTTCATCTGCAACAAAAATGTAGAAATCCAAGTCTGATTTGTGGAATTTCATTAGTGATTGCTCAAGTATGAGGCCTAAACCAATATAATTTTTTGCAACTATTGTAAAAGAGCATTTTTTCATATTCTGTTAATCATTATTTTGTTTTATTATTTTAGCAGGATTTCCGGCTACTACACAATATTCTGGAACGTTTTTGGTTACAACACTATTTGCTGCAATTATAGCTCCGTTTCCGATAGATATATTGGGCAGTATCGTGGCTTTGTCGCCGATCCAAACATTATTGCCAATTATTATAGGTCCTTTAGAGTATATTGGACGTTGCGTTGGCGGTATCTTCATCATTTCCTTTATAGAGATACCATGAGAATTGTCTGATATTGTAACCCAACGACCTGTAAGAACATTGTGACCAATACTAATTTTATTAATACACGTTATATGATTGTATTCTCCAAAATCACACCCATTACCAATTTCTATGTTAGGGTGCAATATTATATCGTTATATTTATCCCAAGCACATATAACACAATGTTTTCCGAAAACAGTATAGTTTCCAATAGTTATATGTTTTCCACCAATAAGTTTTATAGGTCTGTAAAATATGGTACCAATACCAACTTTTCTAAAATTGGGAATTACCCAAAATGTATAAAGATATGAAATAAATAATCCTATGTATCTGTTTAATTTATAGTTATATATATAATGAATTATTGCACATATTACACGTACAACGGGTTCCAGTTTAACTCTAAGAAAATGTGTCGTACTCATGAGTGTTTTTATCAGATAGAATTTTAATTATTTTATTTCTAAATTATTATTAATTACAGCCATAGTATGACTTTATATCGTTCATTATTAGAACGAAGGATTTTTATATATATTATAATATAGTTTGTATATCTCTATTGCATTTTGCTCAATTGAGAAAGCATTTACAGCTCTTTGTTGTATACATTTTGCGATGTTGTTATATTCTCTTTCTTGCATTTCAACAACTTCGTTCATTCTTGAAATGAGTTCACCGACAGTTGAAAATCTTAGTCCTCCGGTATAATCAATAATCTCTTTTGTTCCAGCTGTGTTCCTGCCAATAGGTATACATCCTAACATACATGCTTCAGCTGTCATTCTGCCAAAACCTTCAAACCAAGAGGCAACAATTAGTGCACGAGCTTTGCGTATATAGTCTTTAACGTTATTTTTATAGCCTAGCCAATCTATAGCTTCACTGCAATTTAATTGTAGTGATAGTTTTTTCATCTTATAAATAAAGTGTTTATCTCCAAATCCTAATATTTTCAACCTATAGTCTTTATGAGTTTTATAAAACTCTGCAAATGCTCTTATTACATCTTCATGCCCTTTGTTTTCTTGAATTTGGCTTGCGCATGCAAAATACTTTTCTTTACTTATAGGTTCTTTGGCGTCATCTGTACTTAGTATGCCATTATAAATACATTTACAATTGGAGTTTTTGTCCAAATGAAAATATCTGAGAATATCTTTTGTTATTGTTATTACATAATTATCAGTTTGTAATTTTTTAATGAATATTTTTTTTGATGGAAAAATCTTCCAATTGAAGTCTTTGTCTTGATATTCTCTGAGATGCCAAACATGAGGTATGTTATACTTTTTTGCAACAGTATTTCCAATGCTGACAACACCTGTATTCGTATGAACGATATCGGGATTTGTGGTTTTTATGGTGTATTCTAATTGTTTTGTACCAATCAATATTTTTATTACAAGTTTTAGGATATTTATTGGCCACAAAATTCTTTGTTCCCAATTTAGTGTTATTGGCCAAATTTGCATTGGTATAAAAATGCCATGATATTCAATATTTAATTGTTCTATTCTTTTGAAAAATTCCTTCCCTGTATTTCCTTTGTATGTATTTGGACCTACAATTATTGGTTTTATGCCATATTTTACCAATTCAGTAATCATATTTAAAAATGATATAGTGGCTCCACCCATTTGACATCCATGTATAATATATAGGACCTTTATTTCTTTTTTCTTATTTTCCATAAATATATTTTAACGCAAATTCATTTCTAAGAATTGTTAATTCTATGAGTAACGAAATATGTTGTATTCTTTGTTATGCTCAAATATAAAGAATAATGGACAATACTCGTTTACTTCACTGAAAGCAAAGTTATAGAATTATTTCGTATTGTGAATGACTTTTGTTAAGTTTCTGACTCTCAAATGGAAAATATATGCAGAAAATCCACAAAAAGCACTGATTTAACGGTGGTTCAACTATATTTAAGGCACAAATCATACTATTATGAATTATAGCAGTAGAAGTACTTCTATCTTGAGCTAGCTAACAATTTATGTTTAGTGTTGAGAGATTGTTTGTCTACGTATTATAACCAAGTTGAGAAGCAACACGGAAGGAGTATTGATGTTACTTTCTGACAAAATACTTTCTTAGGAACTTGGTGTCAAGCATGTTAAGAGAGAAAATTCTTTACTTTATTTTGTATGGAGTTTTCTGTATATTAGAAAATGTTGATGTGATTTATGTTAATTAAAATAGAAAATGTATGGGCAAATATAACATTTGTTTACGTATGCTGGTATAAATCATGGTCAAAATATTATTTATCTGTTTAAAACAGTCTTTTTGAGCTTCAAAACATGGCTATTTTGCCTGTAAAATCTATTGTTTTAGCACTTGAAAGTAGGCTTGTTGTGCTACTTGTATTTGTATTTATGTTTATTGAATTGCGTAACTTGCAGAATGTCAGCAATATAGCATGAATACGCATTTTTGTGCGTATTTTGCGTTGCGCGCAAGAATTTTTATAAAGAGGCAACTCTGAGAGCATTAAATTATAAAAGTTTTCAGTTCCGATTTAACAATTTTGCATCAACTGTTACTGCCAATTGTTGATGCAAAATTGTCGTATCCGGGTATTTTGTTTTATGTTATATTGTTTTCATCTCTTGCTTTGCGTCCATCTTTTCTATTTCCCGTGTCTTGATGCTTCCGTAAAGAAAATAGCTTACGAAGATGGTAAAGATATTGATATACGACCAGATAAAGAATGTGAGTACGAATACGACGGATTGTATTATTACGAAATATGAAGGCAGGCCAATTGGGTCGCCAAGAGTGTTTACGCCATAAACTGACATTATGTTGGCTGTCATTATTATTATTAAGGGAATCGATACGAGCAACGAACATACAAGTGTGCACAGTGTGGTCAGCAAAAGTGCTGTGAATATTAATCCCCAATGGCGTAGTCCTGTTACGTATGACTTGAAAATTATATTGCGCAACTTGCACTCTGGCTCAATCATGTACTGCATTACTACGTAGGCGTAAGGGAGCATTAATAGCATTATGATTAATGATGCTATAACGAATGTTGCGAATATATTTACAAGCTGAATGGTGCCTGCAGGTTGTTCGTGGTAAATAGTGGCATAGGCTATGCCTGTGAAGATTAGTCCTATTATGGCATTGAAACAAATGTAGCATAACGTTAGTTTGGAACTTCTTATAATGTTCCATTTCATTGGGCGACCGTTTACAAGGAACATAATCCGGGCGAAGTATGCCATTCCGGCACATATCATGAATAATGAGAATGCGACAAGTCCTATTCTTAGCGCCGTATTGTAGCCGAACAGCATGGCGTGCAAGTACAGCGAAAGGTAAATGGCGGAAACTACTGCTAGTACGGCACAATAAATCCATGTACGTGCGAAGAGGGTACGTATGTTGTTGAAGAGCATCTTGTTGGCTTCGGATAGACATGCTATGTAGCTACGGCTCTTGCTTAATGCGGCTTGTTTAATATTGTCCATTTGTCATATCTGTTTTTACTGCCGGAGTTTAGTTTTGTTTTAAGCATTTTATGTGCTAGTATCGTGAAGCTCCGGCAGTTCGTTCACATTAATTTTTGCGACAAAGGTAGCAATATTATTGTTAATACGAGACTAAGGTATGGATAAAATTTGCTAACTTTGCCTGCAAAAATATTGAAAAAGTAAAAGCTGGATAATTATGAAATTGCTTAAATGGGGATTTATTGGTTGCGGGGAAGTCACTGAAAAGAAATCAGGACCGGCGTTCAATTTGGTTGAAGGCTCGGAAGTCGTGGCTGTGATGAGCCGTAATAAGGATAAAGCCCGTTCGTATGCAGAGCGCCATCATGTAAAAAAGTGGTATACTGATGCCCAGGAATTGATTGACGATCCCGAAGTCAATGCTATTTATATAGCTACGCCACCGTCAAGCCATGCAACTTTTGCCATTTTGTCGATGCGTGCCGGTAAACCTGTGTATGTTGAGAAACCGATGGCAGCCAGTTATGATGATTGCACGAGGATAAACCGTGTGAGCGAGCAGACAGGCGTTCCGTGCTATGTGGCTTATTACAGGCGTTACTTGCCTTATTTTAAGAAAGTGAAGGAAATAATAAGGAACAAGACCATTGGCGACATAATGAATGTCCAGGTACGTTTTTCGTGTCCGCCGCGTAATCTTGATTATTCGGCAACGGCTTCGTTGCCGTGGCGTCTCCAGCCGGATATTGCTGGAGGAGGATATTTTTATGATTTGGCTCCTCACCAGTTGGATTTATTGCAGGATTTATTTGGCGTGATAATCGAGGCCGAAGGCATGTGTGCCAACCGTGCCGGCCTATATTCAGCGGAAGACAGTGTAAGTGCTTGTTTTCGTTTCGAGAATGGTTTGCCAGGTAGCGGCTCATGGTGTTTTGTCGGGCACGAATCGGCTCAGGAGGATAGGATAGAGGTGATTGGTGACAAGGGCATGTTGTGTTTCTCGGTATTCAATTATGATCCGATACAGTTGGTGACCAGTGACGGTACCACGAGTATATCCGTGTCTAATCCGCCGTATGTGCAGCTGCCGCTTATTAAAGCTGTTATAGAGTCTCTCCAGGGGTTTGGCACTTGCTCTTGTACAAGCGTTTCGGCAACTCCTGTGAATTGGGTTATGGATAGGATACTTGGCAAGTTTTAACCGTATTCATTCTAATAGGTGTCTTTCAGTTTTGCAGAATTGATTTGAATTTATAGGTATAGGCTTGATATGAAGTATTTGTTGATGTTTTTAATGGCTTTTGCACCATGTTTGTGTAAGGCTTACGAAGTACAGTACGAAAAGTCGGATAGCATTAAGGTTGTCGGGCTGCTTGACGGTGCACGCCGTCTGCCTGATGGTACTAACGATGTCATATATTTTGCACGCAAGCTGAAAGGCATACCATATGTGGCTCATACGCTTGAGGTAAACAAGACGGAGAAATTGGTAGTAAACCTGCGTCAGCTTGACTGTACTACGTATGTTGAGAATGTTATGGCCCTTACGTTGTGTGTCAGACAAAAGAAATATACGTTCAAGGCCTTTTGTGATAATCTTTGCAGGATGCGTTACCGTTCGGGGTCACAACCACATTACGTTAGCCGGTTGCATTATTTTACTGATTGGATTGACGATAATACGCGTAAGGGCTTGTGCCGTGAGGTGCAGGAACCTAATCCTCCATTTGTTTCTGTTCAGAAGATAAATGTGTATTATATGTCTGCTTTCCCGTCTAAATATAAGATGCTGAAAAACAATCCAGGGTATGTACCGCAAATAGCCGCTACTGAGAAGGAACTTAACAAGAAGTCGTACAGGTATGTACCGAAAGCGCGCATTGCAAACACTCAACTGCTTAGAAACACAATAAAAGACGGGGATATATTGGCATTGACAACAACCTTAAAAGGTCTTGACATACAACACGTCGGGTTTGCCGTGTGGCATAAGGACGGCCTTCACTTGCTAAATGCTTCGAGTTTGAGGCACAAGGTTGTTGAGGAGCCAATGACGTTAAGCGATTATTTGAAGAAACAACCTAAAATGACAGGTGTCAGGGTGGTTAGGATTCTTTAGTATAACGCTTGTTCACATTAATCTCTTTTGATTATGACATTCAAGGATTTTTTAAATGAAAACGACAGGTTTGCGGTAAACGCCGGAGCCATGTTGACTGAAATACGTGACGGATATGCGCGTGCTGAAATGACCGTAACACGTGAACATCTTAATGCAGGAGGTGTATGCCAGGGTGGTGCGCTGTTCACTTTGGCGGACTTGGCTGTTGCGGCGGTTATGAACAGTCATGGCAAGCTTACGTTAAGCCTGGAGAGCACTATATCGTTCATGAATTCCGCCGTTGAGGGAGATGTGTTGGTAGCTGAGGCCGTTGAGACTCACAACCATCATAAAATACCCTATTATGAAGTGAAAATCAGCAATCAGAATGGTGTTATGGTATGCGCGTTTACGTGCATCGCATACCGCAAGACCCAAGACTTTGTCGTTGGTTGACAGGTCTCGCATTCTCCAAACAATACCGGATGTCAAGAATACAAGCAGGCGAAGAGGAATCTTATATAAACCCCTTCGCCTGCTTGTGTCATTTTTTATAGTCCCCAAGCCTTTAGTGCCACCTTGCTTTCAACTTCTTTTTCTATATTGTCAGGCAGGTTGCAGAAAAAGTCTATGCCTGTCAGTTTCTCAAGTTCGTCTATTGTTACGACGTAATCCGATAGTGGCTCGTCGTCATGCCATTCATTGCTTTGTTGTTCCGCCCAAAAACCTAAGGCCCTGTATCCCATGCTGTTTTTCATAAGACATGCCATGAAGAAGTATCTTGGAACTATCAGTTTGCCTTTTATCCGTTCTATTATCTGGCTTTCATTGTCAATCGTTCCACCCTTGCACACATATAAGGTGTCGCTCGATGCCGATGGTGTCCAGTTTCTTATTTTATCTTCCATCCTCTTCCATAGGCCTTCTCCCTTGTCGCCTCCGCTATCGTTGAATCCGTTAAACTTGTGGTATTGTGGTTGCATGTTGGTCATGTAGAAGGTCTGGTAGTTGGCCATGTATGAATATTTACGGTCAGCGTTGGGGCAGATGTGGCCGTGCTCGTATCCTGAGCCGTAAATATAGTCAGTGTTCCAATAGTCTCCATCTTCCAGGCTCGGGTCGTTCATGTATCCATCAACTACTCTACTGTAACTTCCTGTATAACCTTGGTGCATCTGGTAGCACGACCAGCGCTGCGACTTCTTGTCGCAGTCCCATTCAACGGCATAATTTACGCGGTCGTTGTCGTATTTCTTGCTATCGCTGGTCCTGTAAACTATTACAATGCTACGGCCTCCTTTCAGTCGCGGAAATTCCAGGCGTGATACGGCGGCTTCGTCTGTTACGACATTCTTGTTGGCGTTTTGTGAGCCTTGATGGTTGGTGCCGGTGGTATCATCGTCATTGCCACATGAGACAACGAATACCGACAGGAACAATAATGCTAGAAGATGGAGCTTTTTCATTATATTTTTGTGTATAAAAAATGCGTCTTGGCATATATGCGACTAAGCCAAAACGCATTTAATTTCTTATGAAATAATAATGTATATATTATTTACGTGCCTTACCGTAGCGGCTCATGAACTTGTCTACGCGACCTGCCGAGTCAACAAGCTTGCTCTTTCCAGTATAGAACGGATGCGAAGTGCTTGAGATTTCGACTTTTACCACTGGGTAAGTTTCTCCTTCAAATTCTACAGTCTCAGTAGTTTTGCATGTAGAACGTGTAAGGAACATATCGCCGTTGGACATATCCTTGAATACGACGGGGCGATAGTTTTCAGGATGAATACCTTTTTTCATTTTAGTTTATAATAATTGAATGTTAATTGATATAATCGCACTATGATGCGTTTGGGTTGCAAAGTTACAGTTTTTTTGCCTTATAGCCAAATTTTCATAATGTTTTTTGTTTGCTTGGATTTACATGTATCCATAATTGCGGGATATTTGTCATTCTGTCGTGATTTTACATCTGCATACCTCTATCGGATTGTTGTCGCCTTGTATCTTCATTATGCGTATGCAGATTACGTTTTCAGAAATGTCCTCACGGTAGAATTCGAGCTGGTCGCCGTAATGGCTCTCGGCAACATAGGCGATGTCGAAACGGCGGATTATGTGAGAGGAGTGCCACTCAAGAGCGAATAGGTCAAGTACGTGCTCAATGTATTTTATGCTATTAATGTGACCGTTTACATCGACATCGCTGTAGCTTGTGTTTATTGACGACACCAATTTTGCGTTGTTGCTCATTTTTACACGTGATAGTTGGGCAATGGGGCATGGCTTTTCGGTATCTATATAGTTAATTATCGAACCATTGTTCACAGCAAGGATGTCTTGTGGTTGCCTGGTTATAGTGTCAATCATTGCCCATATGCTTCGTCCGTATCCGTACACGCGGCTACTGTCTGTAGAGTCGACTATTCTGAAGTTTCTGTGTGTGAAGTATTTCATTGCGCCTTCAATCCATGTTTCCACATTGAAGCGGGCGTATTCCTTGGGCCTTTCTGTCATTTCTATTGCCAAGCGCGAAAGCACCCACGTCTTGTTGTCCAGATTAAGGCTGTCCATGCCGAAGCCGCGTTCCGTGGCATGGAAATCAGCGGCGTTAAGCAGGTGGTTGCCTAAATGCCCGATGAATAGTTTTTTTGTGAAATCACAATGAAATGGCTCTGCCAGAAATTCGTATGTTCCTACTTTGTCAAGCATATTTGTTTTCATTTGGAATATTTAATATAATGGCAAAGATAACCAAATTGACGCAAACCTGCAAGGTTTTTTATATATCTTGTTATTTTATAATAGTTGTATAATGAATAAAGCCTGCAAATTTCAAATTTGCAGGCTTTATGATATTTCTGCGGTGCGTACGGGACTCGAACCCGTGACCTCCTGCGTGACAGGCAGGCATTCTAACCAGGCTGAACTAACGCACCTTGATAGGTCTCTGTCTTAATTGCGGTTGCAAAGGTATGAATATTTTTTCATACGACCAAATTTTATTCGAACTTTTTATAATAAAAGTTGCATTAAAAGTGCTTTATGATATTTTTTTCCGTCAAATAACCAATCGTTTAACTCATTTGTGCAGATAAAACCGCAGCGTTCAAACAGATTCAATGATTGCACGTTCTCTTTGTCAATACACGCGTAAAGTTGGTGCAAGTGTAATATGTTAAGTGAATATTCCTTTATTTTGTTTATTGCTGATTGCGCATAACCAAGGTTTCTGAAATCACGCTTTATGACTATTCCTATTTCGGCACGCAGGTGTTTGGGGTCGAAGTTTATAAGGTCAACGATGCCAACTACCTCGCACTTGTTGTTTTCAATCATCATGCGTACCTGGCGGTCTGTGTAAATATCGTTTCTTGTATTGGCAATATAGTCGTAAAGCATATAGCGAGAGTAGGGCACGCTTGTTATGCTGTCATTCCATAGGCTCATGTCGTTTTCTATGCCATAAAGAATGTCGAGGTCTTCAGGCTCGATGGCCCGCAGTTTGACCAACGGTAGTTTTTCGCACATCAGCTTATAATTTCGTTATCAGTTATTATAATATTGTATTTTGGATGGTATGTTCCAATAAGAATATTGTTTTTAACATTTTTAGAGAATATATTCAGAATCGTTTCATATTTGTACGAGCTTACGTCGTAGACGGCATAGACAATATTGTTGCCGGCATTCTCGATGAATCTTGCATGCCCATCGTTGTTCGATGTTTCGTCTGATTCGTAGAATTCCGCATCTAGTCCGTTTCTGGCTGCAATCTCCCAGCATGCCTTAATTGATTTTGCTGAACCGATGAATATGTAGCGTGGACTTTTGTTCCCGTGCTTATTTGTAAAGCCCAAGGTCTTGTTTACTTTCTCGGTCAACATTTTCATTAGTGCGAATGTGGCTTTGATATAGATGGCCATTTTAATGGGGATGCACAGCCAAAAGCTGAGATGCCCGTAATGTTTTCGGAAGAATATTAGCATTGCCACGTAAAACACATGCACGTACCTGAACGACGATTTCTGTGTGCTTTCACCTTTATAGTGCAGTATTTTCACAGGCAGGTACCAGTTGGAATACCCTTTTTTCAACAGTCGGTATGACAGGTCGATATCTTCTCCGTACATGAAAAAGTCTTCGTCCAAGAGTCCTATTTTGTCTAATGCAGACCTTCTTGCCATGAAGAAAGCTCCGCTTATGATCTCAATCCTGCCAGGTTCGTCCCACGACATGTCGCACATGTAGTATTTACCGAAACGCTTGTTTGTGGGATATTTGGCGCATAGGCCGCACATCTTGTAAAATGATGTCATCGGAGTAGGGAGACCGCGGCGGCTTTCAAGTGCTTTGCTGCCGTCGCTTTTCAACATCTGCACGCCAAGTCCGCCCGCGTCAGCATGGGCGTCCATGAATTCAAGGCAGTCTTTAATTGCATTTTCGCCAACGAACGTGTCTGGGTTCAACAGCAGCACGTAGTCTCCCGAAGTCTGTCTTATTGCAATGTTGTTTGCTTTTGCAAACCCGTTGTTATGGGGGCTTGCTATTATTTTTATGTTTTTGCCGTAGCTTTTAAGAGAGTCAACTGTTCCATCCTTTGAATGGTTGTCAATTACGCAGATTTCGGCATCAATATCCTTGACCGCTTTTAGCAGGCTGTCAATACATTGGTGCAGGTAGTGCTTTACGTTGTAGCTTACTATTATTATCGACAGCTTCATTTCTTGTTCGTTTCAGTTTCGCATCTTGACATGCTGGGATAGATGAAAATAAGGCAAACAAGGCATATTATGCCCATGTAGCCGAATGCCACATTAAATCCGAAGATATAATACAACAGGGTGTTGGCAATGAGTGGGATGCATAGCATGGCCATTCTCAGGCTGCCCAGTCTTAGCAGCCCGTATTCCTGAGTATTCTGAAGGATTGTGCTTATTTTCTTGAATTTAAACAATCTGAGCGCCAGCGGTATCATGCAGATTGTCATGATTTCCATTATCGAGACTGTTAGGAACTCGGTATTTGTGTCGCATTCGAGTGTACCAGGTGATAATATTTCCGTTTCGTAAAGAGTTACTATTGCCAGCGATATTATTATGCTGGCGAGCATTTCGGTCATTAATATGTTTCTTGTTCTTTTCATATTTCCTGAGTTGTTATAGTGTATTAACCATGTTCCGAAACATGGCGTGAGCAGGATTATTGCCTTTCTTCAAACGGTATCCTGTTTTTTATAGACCTTCCAAGTGTGACTTCGTCGGTGTATTCTAGTTCGTCGCCAACAGAGATTCCCCTGGCAATGACGCTTAGCTTAACTCCCGATTTTGCCAATTTCCTGTATATGTAAAAATTAGTGGTGTCTCCTTCCATTGTCGAGCTGAGTGCTAGTATTACTTCTTTTATGCCGCCTTCATTCACACGCTCTACCAGCGAATCTATTTCAATGTCGTTTGGTCCTATGCCGTCCATTGGAGAGATGACACCGCCCAATACATGGTACAAGCCGTTGAATTGTTGGGTGTTTTCTACAGCAATAACGTCCTGTACGTTTTCAACCACGCATACCGTTTCTTTGTCACGGTGCGTGTTTGAGCATATCGGGCAGATTTCAGTGTCACTTATGTTGTGGCATATCTTACAGTGCCTTATTTCTTTGCGCATGGCGCTTATTGTGTTGACAAAGCGCTCAACCTTGTCCTCGTCTTGCTTTAGTATGAATAGGGCAAGCCTCAAAGCTGTTTTTTGTCCAATACCGGGTAGTCCGGAAAGTTCGCTGACGGCCTTGCTGAATAGTTGTGACGGATATTGTTGTATCATGTTTCTTTGATTTCGTCGGCAAAGTTAATTCAATAAGCGGGAATTTCCAAGACAATTCAGACAAATGACGTAACAGCGGTGGAAAAAACTTCTGTACAGTCTTTGAAACTGTATGTCGGATGTGTATCTTATCTGGTAAGGTTATATTAGTGTATTTCTCTGTTTAAGAAGCCTTGTTTATTATATTTCCAAAAGGTAGCCTTTGGGCGTGTAAAAGGTTACATCTTACATGATAAAAGGCATCCTTTCGCAGCGTAAAAGGATGCCTTTGGGTTTCCATTTGTTTTTTTTGCTAATTTCCACTTAGCCTGCTGTGTAGGCTAAGTGGCTTCCTGTCAGGCCGTTATACATCTCCGTGCTAGTTGGCGCGTACTAGTGGTTGAACTTTTTTCCGACAAGTACAGGTCCTGTCCGTTCCTGTCGTCATAATATCAGCATGCCTGTTTGGTAGATGCAGGCTGATACGATCCATGCCAATAGCGTTGTGTATCCGGCTGCGAAGACCGCCCATTTCCAACTGCCTGTTTCGCCTTTTATGGCTGCTATGGTTGCTATGCAGGGGAAATAGATGAGTACGAACAGCAGGTAAGAGAACGCTATGAGTGGTGTCATTCCGTCTGTTTCCATCTTTTGTCGCAATACTCCATATTTGCCTGAGTTGTCTGCCGTATCGTCAGCAACGGTTTCGTCGTCGGCATAAAGTACGCCCATGGTTGAGGCTACAATTTCTTTTGCGCCGATGCCAGCAACGAGGCTTACGTCAAGCTTCCAATCGAAGCCTTGTGGACGGAATACCGGTTCTATGGCTTTGCCTATGCGCCCGATGTAGCTCTGCTCTTTTTGCGCCTGGTTGCTCAAGCCGTCGTCATGCGGGAAATATCCTAATGCCCACACAATTACACTGGCAACAAGGATTATTCCACCCATTTTCTTGAGGTATTGCTTGCCTTTTTCCCATGTGTGCCTGGCTATGGCTTTAGCGGTGGGGAAGCGGTAGGGCGGTAGCTCCATTACGAATGGGGTATCGTCGCCTTTTATCATCCATTTGCTGAAAATACGGCTCATCAGTACGGCTAGGATTATGCCGATTGCATAGAGTGAAATCATGATGACCGACTGGTACTCGACGGCGAAAAATGTGCCAATTATCATTATGTATATTGGTAGTCTTGCACTGCAGCTCATCAACGGCAGTACAAGTATTGTAATTAGCCTGTTCCTGCGGTTTTCTATTGTGCGTGTGGCCATTACAGCTGGAACGTTGCAACCGAATCCCATGATGAGTGGTATGAAAGATTTGCCGTGAAGGCCCATCTTGTGCATCAGTTTGTCCATGATGAATGCGGCTCTTGCCATGTAGCCGGAATCTTCCATGAACGAAATGAAGAAATAAAGGATGAGTATCTGTGGAAGGAACACTATCACAGCACCGACTCCGGCTATGGCCCCATCTGCAATCATGTCTTTCAACGGTCCGTCAGGCATCGTCGATTTTACCAAACCGCCCAATGCGTTCACTCCGGCTTCAATCCAGTCCATGGGGTATTGTCCTAACGTGAACGTGACCTCGAACATGATATAAAGAAACAGGAAGAATATCGGGAAACCGACGTACTTGTTGGTAATTAAGGAGTCTAGTACGTGGGTAAGCTGGTATGTATCGGTGCGTGTACCTTCCTCGCATCCGGCTTCGTGCAGAGCGCCATGTATAATTCCATATTTCGCGTTCATAATGGCTGTCTCGCTGTCTTCCTTGGTCTCGGTCATTATATATTCGGCGGCTTTGTCACGCGTGGCAATTATTTCTTCCCCGTTTGGCAATGACTTTACGAAATTTTCTATGTTGGAGTCTTTTTCCAACAATTTAATCGACAAGAAGCGTGTGGAATATTTATATCTTATTTGTTCATCCTTCTGTATCTCCTTCTTTATTTCGTCTATGGCCTGCTCGATATACTTGCCATGGTTCAGGTGTACGTGTCGTTGGCGGTTCTTACCTTTCAGGCTTTCTCCTTCGTATACGCTGATTACGGTATTGAAAAGTTCATCCACACCTCTTCCGTTTCTGAATACTGTTGGGACGAGCGGAATGCCGAATAGTTCTCCAAGTTTGTCGTAATCCAGTTTGTCGCCGCGCGATTCGAATTCGTCGAACATGTTAAGCGCCCCGACAATCTTGAGGTTCATGTCGACCAGTTGCGTGGTAAGGTAAAGGTTGCGTTCAAGGTTGCTCGCATCAATGACGTTTATTATTACGTCTGGAGTTTTGTCGATAATCTGCTTGCGTACGTAAAGCTCTTCTGGGCTGTAGGCTGAAAGTGAATAAGTTCCGGGCAGGTCGACAAGATTGAATTGGTAACCGGCATATTCGGCACGACCCTCTTTGGCGTCAACGGTTACGCCGGAATAGTTGCCTACACGTTCGTGTGCGCCGGAAGCGAAGTTAAATAGTGACGTCTTGCCACAGTTTGGATTGCCAACAAGGGCTATGTTGATTATGTGGCTCTTTTTTAGTGCAGCCTTGTGTAACCGCTCGTCGGTAAAACGGTCATCATCGTCGTTTGTGTTGTCTGATATTTCTGCCAGTCCAAGTTTCTGTGCTTCCTCTTCTTCCAATTGACGGGCTTCTTCGGTAGAAATGATTTCAATCATCTCAGCCTCGGAGTGGCGAAGTGAGATTTCGTATCCCATTATTTTGTATTTTACAGGATCTTGAAGTGGAGCGTTTAATAAAACTGTTACCATCTTTCCTCTTATAAAGCCCATCTCTACGATGCGCTTGCGGAAGCCTCCATGTCCTAAAACTTTTACAATTACTCCTTTTTCGCCTGTATTTAATTCGGATAGTCTCATCTTCTTTCTTTTTTAAGTGTTGCAAAAATAACAAAAAAATATGGATATGTGTTTCATCTTGCTTCAAAATACTTAATAATGATGATTACTCGTTGGAATAATTAAGAGAAATGCGTGCTGAATAATTGGGTAGCATAATATTCATAGTAAGAATTGCTTTACAGATTGTGACTGTAGGGGAATAACCAAAGCACATAAAATTCGTTAAACAGCTGGAAAACCAGGAAAAAACAATGTTGCAGATACATAAATTCGATATAAATTCCTATCTTTGCATAAGGTATAATCAGCAGGCATTATTGTTCCGGAAAGCGACCTTGACTGAATTTCGCAATATGCCTGGTATAGTTTGGAACTAAGGACAAAAGAGATTTTATCAATATGCTTAAAACAAGAATTGTATCATTGTTGTTGATATTGCTGTCGACAAGTGTTTTGTCGATGTCGCAAGTAAGGAAGAATGTGGTAGTAAACAAGTCGAACAAAGGAAAAGCCGAATTGCCTGGTAAGTCGGACGAATTGTTTGAAAGTATGTTGCCGACAACGGCCCAGATATTAGTTATTGACAGTTTTATCGCCACTAAGACGGATTTTATAGACAAGATTCCGTTGGAGAAGGATTTTGGGCAGATAAGTACTTACGATAGATTGAATCATACTACAGGCCAACAGTTTGCATATACTTATGTAAATGGGTTCGGTAATAGGATGTTTTTTGCCAAGAAAGGTAAAGACGGGCATTACAAGATGTTTTCAGCGGACAGGCTGGATAATGAATGGACCAACGTAAAACAGATCAATGACTTTGGTGATGATTTTGAGGACATAAATTATCCGTTTATGCTTGCAGACGGAACAACGCTTTATTTCGCAGCAAAAAGTAAAGGCGGATTAGGAGGGTACGATATTTATGTTACTAGATACGACATAAGTTCGGAAAAGTTTTATAAGCCGGAGAATATGGGTCTACCTTATAATTCTAAGGATAATGACTTTTACTGTATTATCGATGAATTTAATGGTTTGGGATGGTTGGTGACAGACCGCAGGCAAGATGGAGGTAATGTATGTGTGTACGTATTTGTTCCTCAGAAAGAGCGTAAAATATACGATTCCGAGGAGGTTGACGATGACGAATTATATAATTATGCTGAACTGTATAGTATAAAAGATACGTGGACGGATAAGACGGAACTTGAAGCCGGACGTGAGAGACTTAGTAAGCTATTGGAAAAGCGTGACAATGTGAAGAGAAGTTCAATATACTTTATTGTAAATGATCATACGATTTATAAGTCTTTGAAGGATTTTAAGTCACCTGCAAACAGGAAACGTTTTATGAAACTCAATGAGCTGAATGAGTCTGCCGATGATTTGTCTAAAAGGCTTGACTCTTTCAGGCAAAGTTATTCTAAAAGCTCACAGACTGTAAGGAGAAAATTGGGGGCTGATATATTGAAAGCGGAGAAACAGCTTGAGGACCTTCGCGGGTATATAAAAACATTAGAGAAGGAAATAAGAAATACGGAGAATATGATTGAGCGGTAATTATGACTTTATGCCGCAAATCTATTTAACATATATACAACTTAAATTTATAATATATGGAAAAACGATATTTTGCTGAATCAGAATTAATTATAAATGAAGATGGAAGTGTATTTCACCTGCATTTGAAACCGTGTCAGTTAGCTGATAAAGTTATACTCGTAGGCGATCCTGGACGTGTAACTTTGGTTGCATCACATTTTGATTCAATCGAATGTGAAGTCGAGAGTCGTGAGTTTCATAGTATAACAGGTCTTTATAGTGGTAAACGCATCACAGTAACTTCTACTGGAATAGGTTGTGACAATATTGATATTGTACTTAATGAAATGGATGCTTTGGCAAACATCGATTTTTGTACACGTATGGAGAAAGATGAATTTAGGCAACTAGAGTTCGTTAGAATTGGAACATGTGGTGGTTTACAGACATATACGCCTGAGGGCTCTTTTATCTGTTCGGTTAAGTCAATTGGTTTTGATGGATTGCTTAATTTCTATGCCGGTCGCAATGCTGTGTGCGATTTGGCCATGGAGCGTGCTTTGATTAATCATTTGGGATGGAGTGGTAATATATGCGCACCAGCACCATATGTTATTGACGCAGATAATGAACTTATTGAACGGATTGCCCAAGATGACATGGTTCGTGGTGTTACTGTCGCATGTGGTGGTTTCTTTGGACCTCAGGGACGTCAACTCCGTATCCCTTTGGCAGATCCTAACCAGAATAAGAAAATTGAAAGTTTTGAATATGATGGCTTGAAAATAACTAATTTCGAGATGGAAAGTTCTGCGCTTGCAGGCTTGTCACGCCTTATGGGACATAAGGCTACAACATGTTGTATGGTTATAGCGAACCGGCTTACTAAGAAAAGCGATACTGGATATAAGACACATATAGACGATTTGATACGTTTGGTGTTAGACAGAATCTGATATTGATATAATTATTGTTTGTTTTTATAATGTTTCACAATGTTCATTTGAATGATGTCATACCAATAACCGAATCAGCATTGACAAAGAGCATCTATTGTTTTCATTATATGAATAAAATGTTTAGGTCGTGCAGACGCTCGTTCTTGTCATTATTCCTAATACTGTTTGCTTCACAAGGCGTTCATGCGCAATATGATTTTCTACGTCCGGTGAAAGATTCAATACCAGGAGGATATAACTTTTGGGTTTATACGCCTACGGATTATTATTATTCATTGGAGAACACCCCGGTAATAATCTTTTTGCACGGTCAAAGCCTGTGCGGGCGTAACTTGAATAAAGTGAAACGGTATGGACCGCTTGATGCAATAGTTAAAGGGAGACAGATTGAAGCTTTGGTGCTAGTGCCACAGAATCCAGGTGGGGCATGGGATCCTGATAAAATTTCTTCAATGTTGGATTGGACGAAAAAACATTACGCAATGGATTCCACTCGTGTTTATGTCATTGGCATGAGTCTCGGTGGATATGGCACTCTTGATTTTGCCGGGACTTATCCGGAAAAGGTTGCTGCTGCAATGGCTTTGTGTGGTGGCTGTACTCTGAAAGATATGAATGGACTGGGAAAGGTTCCTCTTTGGATTATTCATGGTACGGCGGATAGGGCTGTACCGGTAAAACAGTCAAAAATTGTTGTGGAAAAATTACAGGAAAATGATGAAGACCAGCGTCTACGTTATGATTGGTTGCAAGGGGCTTCCCACGGAGCTTTAGCACGTGTTTTGTATATGACAAAAACGTATGAATGGCTTTTCTCTCATTCTTTGCTTGACGATGGCAGGCCTGTTAATAGGGAAATAGATATTGATAAGTCTGATTTGTCTAAAGCGTATAATGATATGATTTCAGGCACTCCTGATCCGGAAGTTGTTTATGATAAGACAATTTATTAGATTTGGTGTGATTAGTTTTTACACAGAAACATAAATTGTCATTAATAGTTCTGCTGGTATCAATCATAGTAAAATCAACGGGCATCTAGAATTCTAGATGCCCGTTGATTTTACTTATAATCTTTATGTCCTATTAGAAGAACATATATCGATTATCTTTTACATCAGCCTTGAAGTATAATTCCTGCATGAAGTTGCCTGCGTATTGCATTATTCTTTGACGCTGGCGCTGCTCGTACTCCTTCTCGTTATATTTTACTGAACGAGTTTTTTTGTCTGTTACCTGGAACAGGTATACACCACCGAAGCCTTTTACTGCTTGTGAACAGAACTTGCCTTTGGCTGTTGCAGAAACAGCTCCACTAAGTGCCGGTTCGCTCATGCCCGTTGTCTGTACGAATACAGGAGCGGCGAATGTTACTTGGTTTACGGTTGAGATCTTGCCACCTTTAGCTTTTGCCCCAGCCATGTCTTTTACACCGTTGACTTGTGCCATAAGCATTTCTGCCTTCTTGTCGCGTAAAACTTCACTGCGGATATAGCTCTTTACGTTTTCGTCGTCAAGAGAACGATAGCCGATCTTATTGATTTTTGTCAATACTACAACAAGTAAGCGGTCATTCTCTCCGCATTCATACAAGGGCGATATTTCATTCTCCTTAGCTTCGAACAGCCATTTCATGGCTTCACGGGTATCTTTGATATTTGCTACATAGTGTTCAGAATTACGCATGTCATCACGTTCCCTTACAGTGAATCCGTATTTTGACGCATTCTTTTGCATGGCCTCAAGTGTCTGATTTTCACTTACGAAGCGGCTGAACTTATTATATGCTTCTGAATAGGTTTCTTTAGAGAACTCAATGGGTTTCTTTATCACTGCAGCAACATATTTGGTTGTCATAGCCTTTCTGTCGGTTATCTGAAGAATGATGTTGCCTTGGGTCATTTTGAGATTCTTTGTCTCGTTGAGTCCCATTGTGTTAAGCGCCTGGATGTATGACTTAGTGTCGTTATCCATTGACGGAGCGTTCTGATATTGGGCAGAGGTTATCCATGTCTTCTCGCCAGTTTGTCCGTATTTCTTGGCGATAGCCTCGAAATCAGCGCCTCCCTGCAGTGCAGTATAAATACTGTCAGCTCTTTTCGTAGCTTCGTTTGCGGTCGCACCGCTGACCTGGATTGCACGGAACTGTATTGAATCAGGCATTTCTGATTTTGATATCAGGCGTATTATGTTGATGGTATTGTCGATCTTGTTCTCAACTGGCGATGTCGTCGTTCCAACTGCAATAGAGTCTAGGCGAGCGGCTATGTCTGATGGGAATGCTGATTTTGTCTGCGGTATTCCCAAGTAAGAGATAGTAGAACCACTCTTTCTTACTATGCCTGAAGGATCTGCCGTATCCTTAAGTACTGCCATGTATTCATTAACAGTCTTGTCAAGGGCTTTACGGTCAGCAGCAGACGGAATGACCTGGTAATCAACATATTTTATTGAGCGAGTCTCTTCATATTGCTTGAAACGTGGTTTGAGTTCGTCATATTTAGCCTGAAGGTCGCTGTCTGTTATTTTTACCTTGTTATCATTGATTGATGAATATGCAAATGATGCAAGCTGGATATTACTTTCCTGGTTCTCGCCATCATATGCCATTTTTGCTGATACTGGGTTAGACAACAGGCATCCTGCGAACAGAGTCTGGTATTTCTGTGCAAGAAGTTGCTGGCGTAAAGACTTCTCAATGAATGTCCAAAATTCATAGAGACTTGCATACTGATCTGCAAGTTGAGGATTTGTTCCCTGAGCTTGTTTGTATTCAGCAAGGAACTGTTTGAGCATGTTAGCATCGAAACGTCCAGTCTGCTGGTTCACAAACGGAGTCTGGAGCAGCATCGGATTGGTTCCTGCATTGAGAACATTCTGCAACTCCTGGTCGGTAACCTTCAGTCCGAGCTTTTCGGCTTCATTGTTGATGATTTCATTCTGTACGTAAGTGTTCCATACGACGTCTTTAACCTGATTAAGTTCTTCGTCTGAAAGGTTGTCGCGTCCTTGTGTCATTTTGATGACGTTAGTGTATTCGTCAACAAGTTTCTGGAAGTCTTGTACGTTTACTTTGTTACCTAAAACTTCACCTACTTGTGCTCTCCTTTCATTACTTACTGCATCGCAAGAACGGAAGAACTCTTCGGCGATAAATGCAAAAAGGGCGAATCCTATGACACCAATCAGGATTACGCCTTTGCTTCTGATTTTTCCTAAAACTGCCATTATTACAATTATTTATTTTTTAATTATTTTCTTGATATGGATATTTATGTTATTTAGCGCACAAAATTACAAAAAAGAAAATAAAAACAATTATTTTTCTGTTAAAAACTTTCTTCGTTGTTGACTTTAAGCACTTTATATTATTGTTCTCATTGGGTTTTCTTTGCTGATGGTGTTGTTGGAAGACGCTTTTTCGCTTTGATAGTATCGGGGGCTGCCAGGATACTGTCTCCTTCGGTATTACCCATACCTCCTCTTACGAACGAACCTTTGGAGTTTGTAATAGTGTAATGGGTCATACGCTCATCGCTTAGGAAATATGTGCCTTCCATTTCCCTGTCGGGAGTTATAAGTCTTGAATATTTGTTGCTGTAAAGCTCATGCTTATTTTGGTCCCAATACAATTCCTCGCTAGAGAATCTTAATCCGTCGATAGTTCTGATCTTTACCCGGCCCCTTAATTCCCATAGTTTCTTTTGGTCAAAATAATATGCGGTATCGCACTGTATGTATGCTTCTACATGGAATTTTTCGTCGAACTGTTCGAGAAAAAGTCCTTTCTCGAATATCCATCTTGATGGATTCCTGACTTGGTTTACTTCCCAACATTCAGTGACAATACGGTATTTCATCATACCGGAGTCAGATACTAGGGTGTTGACTCCGTAAGATACCATCATCGAGGCTGAATCCCTAGGGTTTACAGCAGGTGCCGTATGCTCATGTCCTTCCTGGCATGATGCAAGGACAAGTACAATAATGAATATGTTGAATATCAGTTTCAAAATACCGGAAAGTTATGTCGCATTACTCGACTTTCCACTTCATGAACCAACGTTCGTTGAATGTTATGCCGATGTTTATTCTGAATGTGTTTTCTTTAAGCATGCCTGGGGCTTCCGAACGTACCCATTGGCCTGATATGTTCAGTATTGAACGGTTGTTGTATGCATTTACAATAGGTATGCCGAAACCTACGCTTACGCTTATTTCGTCAGGTCCGTCCTGTCCGTTTACTTTGTAGTATGATGATGCGTATGATGCACCGGCACGGAAGCGTATTCGGTCTATAAAATTACGGCTTGTTTCGTTATTGCAGAATTCACCGCCTATGGTAAGCTTGTATCGGTCTGAATAATACTCGTCAGACAGGCTGTATGACGGTACATCATTTATTACTTTGTAAACCGGGAACTTTGTGTCACCCCATTTTTGATATGTGAAATCTGCTCCTAGTTTCAATTTGTTATTGTTATTCCATGTTAGTCCGGCGCCAAATGATGTCGGTATCTCAAGTCCGTTGTTGACGGTGAACGATGTCGTATCTGCTACGGCGGTTGTCGTATTGGTTGAAATCACCATGCATGACGGGTCTGAATTCAACTTGTGTCCAAGGCCGTATGTGAGACCTAGGGTCAACGAATTCTTCTTGTTCAGCGGCAAAGTGTATTGCAATCCAAAGTCAATCCTGTAACTGCTTATTGTTGCTGTATAATATTTTGAGAGCGTGTTTATATAGCCGTCGCTGTAACTGTTTACGACAGAACGGTCTATGTCTCCCCAAATATAAGATACGTTGGCACCGATTGAAAGCCCTTTGACGAATTCCCAACCTGCACCCAAGTAAATTTGGTGCATGCCGCCACTACCATTATAAGTGTTTGTGAAAGTGGTGCTCTTGTCGCCGTTAAGGTAGCCGCTTATTGAGTAATTATAGCCTATGTTTGTAAATGGAATTATACCGAAGCTTACGCCTAGATGTTTGCTTGCACGGAATGCTGCTACTGCATATTCGAAGTCGGCGTTGTTTGCATTCTTTTTTTGTCCGTTCTCACTGAAATTGGTAACTTGTCCGGAAAGACCGGCATCGAATATGAAAGTCAATGAGTCGATGGATGAATATGATGCAGGGTTGATGTAATTAACTTGGTTGTGTTCCCTAAAACCTAATCCTAGACCGTTCATTCCACGGTTGAATCCGCTTGTCTGCTCGCTTAATTGTCCTAATCCGTACTGACTGTAAGGCGAATTTGTGCCGCTCTGGGCTATGGCTGGCGCTACGTAGAGCGATGCCAATAGAACCGTGCCGATTATTTTTTTATGTAAAATCATCTTTATTTTTTCTATGCAGTTAAAGTCCCATCGGACAAAAAACGTTTGCAAAGGTGGGCATTTTTTCTGAAAAATCCAAATCCGTACACGATATATGGTCGTTAAATAAATAAAAAGTAGCTATTTTCGTCGTGGTCAGTATGTGTAGATAACTGTAGTTGCACATTCTTTTATTTTTAGGCAGCGTCGGCGGAATTCTGATAATGGAACTTTTGTGAATAATAGAAATCCTATGAGTCGTATTTGAGGATGGCAGGCGATAGGCCTGCTCGGCCGTTTTTGCAGCCATTATTTCTAGTACTTAACCGACGTTATAAAATGTAGCCTTTTGACTCTCCAAAGCTAACCTTTTGTCTTTTAAAAGGTGGTCTTTTGCAAGGTAAAATGCAGCATTTTGAAAACAGTATCTAAAGTCCTTGATAAATAAACACTTGTGTGCCTTGAGTAGGACAGGGGGGAGTCTGTGGATTGTTTGTGCGCTGTATGTGCCGTGATGTCATTCTATTGACATTTTCTTTTCAGCACACAAAATTATTGTTTTTTTTGAAATAATAGTGCGCCAAATGAGAAATATGAGCTATTTTTGCATCGTGAAACTCAAAGGATATATCATAAAGCTGTTGACGATGTGCTTGATCTCGCTGAATATCAGTGGGATACGTGCTGCTAATAATGCAGGCACAGCTTCTTCGGAACACGATTCGATAAGGATAAGTTTGCTGACATGCTCGCCTGGAAGTGAAGTTTACAGTCTTTACGGTCATACGGCTATAAGATATACAGACTATGGTAAAGGTATAGATGCAGTTGTAAACTACGGCGTATTCTCGTTCAATAAGCCTTTTTTTATATTAAGGTTCATTTTTGGAATAACGGATTACGAGATGGGGATTGTGCCTTATGAGTATTTCAAATTGGAATATGGTGAGGAGGGTAGGTCTGTTGTCCAACAGGAACTGAATCTGTCCGCCGAAGAAAAGGCAGCCATCCGTGATGCCATAGAATTAAATTATCAGCCACAAAACAGGACTTACCGGTACAATTATTTCTATGATAATTGTACTACTCGCGCGCGCGACATATTAATAAATAATATGCAGCGCGTCGTCTCATTCCCTGGCAAGGAGAAACGATATCCGTCTTACCGTGAATTGATCCATTCGTTCAACGAAGATTATCCATGGGCACGTTTTGGAAATGATATTCTGTTAGGTTTCAATGCAGACAGAAGTACTTCGGTTAGCGAGCACCAGTTTTTGCCGTTCCTTTTGAAGGAAGATTTCGACAGTGCTGTCATAACGAACTCTGACGGGACCACGCAGCCGTTGGTCGTACAGTCATCTGTTATAGTTGATTGCCCGTCTGTGGGCGCAGACGGAGGCTTCCCGTTGCGGCCGTTGCAATGTGCGTGGATGATATTTTTCGTGGTAGCAATAATTACATTTATAGAAGCTTTAAAGAGAACAAAACTGTGGCTGTTTGACACAATTATGATGGTATTTGTCGGCTGTTTGGGCATTGTTGTTTTCATGATGCTTTTTTCTGAACATCCAGCTACGAGTACAAACCTTCAGGTGTTGCTGCTCAATCCGCTGCCGTTGTTTTTTGTTTACCGCGTGGCTAAAAATGCATGCAGGCATAAGGCTGACAAGTTTTGGAATTGGAGTATGCTGCCAATAGCATTATTTTTTATTGGTGGCTTTTTTCAACAATATGCAGAGGGAATGTACGTTTTGGCATTATCTTTGCTGGTAAGAAGTGTGTGGAATATTATTTATCAAAAGAAATATCTATCTGCCTGAAATGATAAACAAATATATAACAGCCACGATTATGGCCGTTGTCGCGGGTGGTGTTGTAAACGCACAAGTGTCGAGGCCTGTCCCTAGGCTTGTCGTCAATATTGCCATTGACCAGTTACGTTCCGATTATGTAGAGGCTTTCATGCCCTCTTATGGGAGCGACGGCTTCAAGAAACTATTGCAACAAGGCGTCGTGTACTGCAACGCCCAATACACGTTTGCCCCTATCGACCGTGCGTCGTCGATAGCGTCGATAGTGACGGGAACTTCACCTTCCAACAACGGAATAACCGGATTCAGATGGCTTGACAAAGGCTCGTTAGTACAGGTGGATTGTGTTGATGACAATGACAGTGAAGGAATATTTACAGACGAACGGACTTCACCGAAGAATATTGCAACAACAACCATAAACGACGAGTTGAAGATTGCCACAGACGGTGCGGCTATTGTATACAGTATTGCTTATGACCGCGATGCGGCCGTGATAGGCGGAGGGCATGCCGCCGACGGCGCAATGTGGTTTAATGACGGTGCAAAATGCTGGTGCTCGTCAAAATATTATTTCAAGCGTGCGCCCAAATGGTTGGAGTCTTATAACCTGACCAATATAAACACTCTTGCCGAAGGCAACATTAATGAGAATATAACCGACCTTGCCTTGAAATGTGTTGAAGTCAACGGCATGGGATCTGATTATATTACTGACATGTTGTCAATTACTTATGACGCTAAAGTGCCGATTAAGGATGACAAGCTCGACAAGGAAAAACTGTTGGACAAATATGTCAGGATAGACAAGGAGCTCGACAGGCTTACGTCCATGATCGAGAGCCGGATAGGCAAAAGTAATGTACTCTTTATAATAACAAGTACTGGATATTGTACGGAAGCGGAGGTCGATTATAAGAAATTCCGCATACCGTATGGAACGTTCCGTATGGACCGTAACGCCAATTTGCTGAACATGTATCTTGGTGCCGTATACGGACAGGACAAGTATGTTGAGAGTTGTTTCTATAACCAACTTTTCTTGAATATAAAGGAAATTGAGCAAAAACGTATTAATACAAGCGAATTGCTGAGCCGTGCTCAAACATTCCTTATGCAATTATCCGGAGTTGCCAATGTTTTTACCAGTAAGAACCTTCTTTTGTCAGGGGATAAGAACAGCTCAAAACTCCGTAATTGGTATTATCCAAACAACTGTGGTGATATTGTAATTGAATTATTGCCGGGCTGGAAGTTGCTTAATGAGGAGAAGTTCCAGCATTATACATCTAAGGAGAGCCTGATGCCGTTCCCTTTGATATTGTATGGGGCAAACTTTACAGCAGAAGAAATATCTACGCCTGTCACTATTGACAGAATAGCCCCGACAATTGCAAAGGCGATAAGAATAAGGGCGCCAAACGCATGTTCGGCCTCACCGTTGTATTAAACTTAGGCGTTTTAACGTACAAAAACATAAATAAAAAAGCAAAAGTGGTGAAACTAATCTTATTTAACGGATAAATTAATTACTTTTGCATAAGAATAACATTAATAAATTTAAGAAGAATATAAATATAATATGGGTTTAAATAGTTTCTTGAAGTCTCTTTTCGGTGATAAATCAACAAGGGACATGAAGTTGATACAGCCAATAGTTGAAAAAGTAAAGGCTGCATATCCTGAAATAAAGGCGCTTGACAATGACGCTTTGCGTGCAAAGACTAAGGAGATACAAAGATATGTCCAGGATTCGGCAGCCGAGCAGAAGAAACAAATTGAGGAGTTAAAGGCAACAATAGAAGACACTCCGATAGACGAGCGTGAGACCATATTCAATCAGATAGATAAACTTGACAAGGAAGTACTTGACATATATGAGAAATCATTGACGGAAGTGCTGCCCGTGGCTTTCAGCATAATGAAAGACACAGCCCGCCGTTTTGCTGAAAATGACGAGGTCGTTGTTACAGCTAATGATTTTGACCGCGAGTTGGCTATAACAAAGGATTTTGTCAGGATTGAAGGCGACAAGGCCATTTATAGCAACCATTGGATGGCTGGTGGCAACGACATGAAGTGGGACATGGTGCATTATGATGTCCAGCTCTTCGGTGGTGTCGTTCTACATCAAGGTAAAATTGCAGAAATGGCGACAGGTGAGGGTAAGACTCTTGTGGCAACTTTGCCTGTATTCCTTAATGCTCTTACCGGCAACGGTGTACATGTTGTAACAGTGAACGACTACTTGGCTAAGCGTGACTCGGAATGGATGGGTCCGCTGTATGAGTTTAACGGACTTTCTGTAGATTGTATTGACAAGCATCGTCCTAACACCCCACAAAGACGAAAAGCGTATCAGGCAGACATTACTTTCGGAACAAACAACGAGTTCGGATTTGATTACCTGCGAGATAACATGGCCATATCGCCTGATGATTTGGTTCAACGAAGGCATAATTATGCAATTGTCGATGAGGTTGACTCCGTGTTGATTGACGATGCCCGTACACCTCTTATTATATCTGGACCTGTGCCCAATGGTGATGATCAGATGTTTGAGGAATATCAGCCTTTGGTTGAGCGTCTTGTTGATGTCCAGCGCAAACTGGCTACCCAATATCTTGCAGATGCAAAACAAAAGATAGTTGAAGGACGTGAGAAGAATGACCAAAAGCTTCAGGATGAAGGTTTCTTGAGTCTCTATCGTTCGCATAAGGCTCTGCCAAAGAACAAGCCTCTTATCAAATATCTTTCAGAAGAGGGGATTAAGGCGGGCATGCTCAAGACTGAAGAGTATTACATGGAAAATAATAACCGCCGTATGCCTGAGGCGGTAGAGCCTTTGTATTTCGTTGTTGACGAGAAGCTTAACTCTGTAGATTTGACTGACAAAGGAACGGAGTGGCTTGCTAATCAGGTGAATGACAAGGAATTGTTCGTTTTGCCGGATATAACATCACAACTTTCAGCCCTCGAAAACGAAACCGATTTGGACGACCAGCAACGTCTTGACAAGAAAGACCAGTTGCTTAATCATTATGCAGTGCAAAGTGAGAGGGTGCATACGCTGCAACAGTTGCTTAAGGCATACACCATGTTCAACAAGGATGATGAATATGTTGTAATGGACGGTGAGGTGAAGATTGTCGATGAACAGACTGGCCGTATTATGGAAGGCCGCCAGTGGAGCGACGGTTTGCACCAGGCAATAGAAGCAAAAGAGCATGTGAAAGTCAAGGAGGCAACACAGACTTTTGCCACGATTACATTGCAGAATTATTTCCGCATGTACCATAAGTTGTCAGGTATGACGGGTACGGCTATAACTGAGGCGGGAGAGTTCTGGGATATTTACAAACTTGATGTTGTTGAGATTCCGACTAACAAGCCCGTCGTCCGAAACGACATGGATGACCGTGTATATAAGACTGCGCGTGAGAAATATAATGCAGTGATTGAGGAAATCGAGGTTATGCGTAATTCCGGACGTCCTTGTTTGGTTGGTACAACTTCTGTCGAGATATCCGAGCTGTTAAGCAAGATGCTTAACATGAGACATATTCCTCATAATGTGTTGAATGCAAAACTGCATCAGAAAGAAGCAAATATCGTAGCCGAGGCAGGACAAAGCTCTCTTGGAAAGGTTACAATAACAGATCCAGACGGAACAACACATGTTGAAGAGAGATTGCTTGGAGCTGTCACTATTGCGACAAACATGGCAGGACGTGGTACGGATATTAAGCTGTCGCCTGAGGTTAAGGCTGCAGGTGGCTTGGCGATTATTGGTACCGAGCGTCATGAGAGCCGTCGTGTAGACCGACAGTTGCGTGGACGTGCAGGCCGTCAGGGTGACCCCGGAAGCTCTGTCTTTTATGTCAGCTTGGAAGATAAGTTGATGCGTCTTTTTGCCAGTGAGCGTATTGCACGTGTCATGGACCGCCTTGGATTCAAGGACGGCGAGCGTATCGAGAGTCCGATGGTTACTAAGAACATCGAACGTGCTCAAAAGAAAGTAGAAGAGAATAACTTCGGAATACGTAAGCGTCTTCTTGAATACGACGACGTTATGAACAAGCAGCGTACAGTCGTTTACGAGAAACGCCGTCACGCGCTTATGGGTGAGCGTATTGGAATGGACATAACTAATATTATCTGGGACCGCGTAGTCGAGATAATAGATAAGAACGACTATGAGGGATGCAAGGACGATTTCCTCAAGGTTCTGGCTATGGAGTGTCCGTTTACTTACGAGGAGTTTACAAATGAGAGTCATGACGTGTTGGCTGAGAAGGCTTTCCAGATGGCCATGGCTGACTTTAAGCGTAAGACGGACCGTATTCAGGCTGTAGGATGGCCTGTAATTAAGGAGGTATTCGAGAACCAGGGCGACCGCTATGAACGCATAATGGTGCCTATTACAGATGGTAAGCGTATCTATAACATACCTTGCAACCTTAAGGATGCTTATGATACTGAATGCAAGACGGTTGTCAAGCAGTTTGAAAAAACAATATTATTGCATATCATCGATGATTGCTGGAAGGAGAATCTTAGGGCACTTGATGAGTTGAAGCATAGTGTGCAGAATGCATCGTATGAGCAGAAAGATCCGCTTGTGATATTTAAACTTGAAAGTGTTAAGCTATTTGATGATATGGTTAATCAGATGAATAATCGTATTGTCAGCATATTGATGCGCGCCCAAATACCTGAAATTCAGCGTGAAGAGGTGCGTGAGGCGGCTCCGGAGCAGAGAAGCCAGCAATATACGGAGCAAAAAGACGAGCTTACTGATCCGGGACAAAAGGCTGCTGCAAGTCAGGATACGCGTCAGAACGCTGAAGCTAGACGTCAGCCGATTCGTAAGGATAAGCTTCCAGGGCGCAATGATCCATGTCCTTGTGGAAGTGGAAAGAAGTTTAAGAATTGTCATGGACGTGGCTTAGTCTAAATAGTATTTCAATGAGAGTTAAGGATTGAGGAAATATATTAAATTCAACGAGTTATGTTGTTTTTCCTAATTCTTAACTCTTATTTTTTGTATATATATTATTTAATGTAGAAAATAGTTATGCTGTATGCGTATAAAAATAACGGATTTGAAAAAAAAATTCAATGAAAGAATCGCTGTAGACATACCCGATTTTATGATAAATGATGGGGACATGTTGGGGCTTGTCGGCAATAATGGGGCAGGTAAGACAACCTTTTTCAGACTTATGTTGGATTTGATTAAAGCAGATGACGGCAACGTATGCATGCATTTGTTGTGTAAAGACGGAAGGTATGAAGATGTAGATGTCGCTAAGTCTGAAGATTGGAAAATTGTTACGGGTGCTTATATTGACGAAGGTTTTTTAATCGACTTTCTTACCCCTGAAGAGTATTTTCGGTTTATAGGAAAAGTGAATGGGTTGTCTGAAAAGGAAACTGACGACAGGGTTATGGCCTTTGAGCATTTTATGAATGGTGAAATACTTGGTCAAAAAAAGTTGATACGCAACTTTTCAGCTGGAAACAAGCAGAAAATAGGAATAATATCTGCTTTTATCAATCATCCTCAACTACTTATTCTTGATGAGCCTTTCAACTTTTTAGATCCAACAAGTCAGAATATACTGAAGCATATTCTTGAAGATTACAATACCCAAAGTAATGCTACGATACTTATAAGCAGTCATAATTTGACTCATACGGTCGACATTTCAAGCCGTATTGCCTTACTTGAGAAGGGGGTGATAATCAAAGATTTACATAATTCAAATCATAGTGCAGATAAGGAACTTGAAGATTATTTCAATCTTAACGGGTAATATGCATGGGTGTAAGTTAATGCATTTAATATTACCACTTTAGTATTGCATGTGATTGTATTTATATGATTCGTATTCTTTGTTTATATTTCTTGTTATAGTCAAAGATAGGTGGATGCAATGTAGTTAATTATTTATTTAATTTGTACTTCTTGGTATCCGACGAGTCTGTCAGTGCGTTCGCCGTTACCACGGAAGTATATTAATGCTTGATATTTATTTTCTGTTTGATAAAAACTGCCTTCAGAAGGTACGACACAGCTTACTCCATTGTTGTCTAGCATTACAAACTGATATGAGTAATATCCTTGTTTCTGCATTATTTGGGCTGTATAGCATTTGTTTAAGGCGTCAAACTCCATTTTATATTTGGGGATAAATTGGTCGTTAGTCCATGTTCCGTTAATATATATGTCGCCCTTAACTTGTTCTGGTACGAATAGTTTGTAGTTTACGAAAACATATTCAGAAGAAATGTCGTTTTCTATATTGTCACTATTCCTAATATAGAAAGCACCGTTTGCGTCTTCGTCATATACATAGTTAGGGCGCGGCTCGCATGCGAAAGGGTATACCTGGTAGTTGGTACCGTCCCAAATAATGCGGTCGATTCCCATTGTTGGATGTGATACATCTAAAATTTCATATTTATGGTATTCATTGCCGGCTTGAAATATAAGGTCTCGGTTATGTTCCCATTTAAGGCCATCTGACATAATATATTGTGGTTTTGTATTGCTTCTTGCATTGTCCCAACGCCGGTTTTGCATAATTACAGTTTTAATTTGTGTTGAGTAATCAGTGACATTGATCGAGCCATAGTTGACTTGCATCTCCACTTGTTGATGTGCTTTGTTTATGTCAATGTCTGTATTTGGTGTTACATTCAATTGTACACCCATGAGTGGTTCTACTACCATGAAGCAAGCTGTGAATATCGGGCGGTCGTTATTGTTTTCGTCATACACGGTTACTTTATAGTTCCCACTCATTTTCAGTGAGCATTGTCTGTTGGGAATTTCTAACTTGTAATGTGTATAAAGTGTGTTTGTATTAATGGATTCTTCGTAGTCTTCTATTGTATTGCCGTCTTGGAAACCACTGATATAGTCGCTTGTGAAAAGTTGGTCGGAAACAGTCCAGTCAGCTTCGCAATGTTCTATTTTGTATGCATAGCGGTGGTATGTGTGTGTAAGGTCGTCAAAGCTTATATTTATTATGTCATTTGGGGTGTGGCTGCCTAACTGTATTACGGGAAGTGACATCCATTTAGAGCCGGCAACAACTTGCAATGACTCAATACCATTGTCGTAAATTTCATTCTTTTGTGCGTATGATATCGTTAAATGGAGAGTCAGCAAAAGGAATAATATTCTTTTCATGTGTAGTTGTTTTGAGGTTTGTGTGCCACTTTTCCATGTAAATGCCGTTAACACATTTATAGTGCATTTATCGTTTTTAGATTAAATCCATCCACTTGTGTAGGCTATTATTTCTTTTTTATCTGCAGCTTGGGTATTTTGAGTCTCATTCCTTCTTTCACTTCTGTTATGCCATTGTGAGTCTGGATGTAACATTCCATGCCTTCACCAAGATAAAATTTAGATATCTTCTTTAACGTTTCACCTTTTTTTACCGTTATGGTTTCAGCTGTTCCTATTATCTTGTAGGCACCAGTTCTGACCATGGTTCTTGCAGCTTCCAATGCAGGTGTATTAATGTCTGTTGTTGCTTTGGGCTGTTCACTGTTAACTTTTATCTTTTCTTTTTGAGAAGATGTGGTGACTTTCTTTGTAGACGTAGTGTCAATTATGTGCAATGTATCTTTTTCAACGGTTGTTGATATAGGCTCATTGAGTATATGTACGGTTTTATATCTTATTATAGGACCAACTGAACTAACCCCCCAATAATATCCGATAATTAGGGTAATAGCTCCAAACAATAAAGTGAAAATCAGGAACATTCCCCATTGTGTTTGGGCTATTTTTCTTTTTTCCTCTGCATAATCGGTGATTGGTGAATCTATATCGTTATTTGAATTTTCTATTACATGTATTTTATCCTGAGGTTCGGTTGTGTCATCATTATCTTTACATTCATTGTTCTGCAACGTTTCTTGATGAAATATTGTTTTTAATTCTTCCTCCTTTTTAATAATAGAAGATTCATCATATTGTTCTTCTTCTTTTATAAGATCTATATCATGTTGTTCCGTCTCATTTTCCTCTGTTACTTCTTCCGGTTGCATGATGGGAGTTGCAGTATTTGCTTTTGGTTCATTGAAGTTATCCTGTATTTTGTCTGTTTCAATAGTGTTTTCTATAAAAGTATCGTTTGTTTCTTGTACGCTATTATTCTTTTCGTCTGCTGTTTCTTCCGTTTTATCAAACTTGTCATTTATATTTGCGCTTTCCGTATAACCATCGTTTGCATATCCTTGTGTATTGCTCATTTCTTCTAAATCAACACCATCATTCAAAATTACAGTTTCAAATTGTGCGAATGGTTTGTTTACAAGATCTCGCATTACAGGGTCTGGCGTAAATGTTATTTTTCCGTGACTGTCTATTAAAACTCGTTCACCAGTATTGACATTAACGCTTTCCCGTTCACGTACGTCAATGACTTTGAATGTGCCTAGCCCTTTTACTTTTACAATTTTTTCTTTATGAAGTCCCTCGTTGAGAACATCGAAAAGTACAGTGACAAAGTTTTCGGCTTCACTTTGAGATAAACCATGCTTATTTACGATGGCTTTTGCTATGTCTTGAATTGAAACTTTTGCCATTATACTTGTCCTCCGTTCTTTAGTTTTTCTTTGATTGCAGCAATAGGCTTGAAACTTAATACCAATTTCGGAGGTACCAGCATACGTTGTTTGGTGCCGGGATTTACGACTATGCGCTCCAAGCGTTTTTTGACTTCAAATGTACCGAATTTCGGGATTGATACGACATCTCCTCCAATAAACGCATCGTTCATTGAATCAATAACAGTGTTAATCATTTTTTGCGTGTCGTCAAGCGTGTAGCCTAATCTTTGGGATAATTCGGAAATGAAAGCCTTATTGTTCATTGTATGAAAACTCTTGATGATACTTTTTATTGCACATGTATTATATAACCGAGCCGTATAAGTCAAACTCTTCAGAGTCTGTTATTTTTACATTGTAAAAGCATCCTATACGCAAACGTTTTTCCGTTGCACGTATAAGTACTTCCGGGTCAACTTCAGGCGAGCTGAATTCCGTTCTTCCGATATAGTAGTCACCTTCTTTCCTGTCTATTATGACTTTAAAAATTTTGCCAACTTTTGCTGCAGCTATTTCGGAGCTGATATCCTGTTGTAAGGCCATTAAGCGGTCAAGGCGTTTATTCTTGACGTCTTGACTAATATTGTCTTCAAAATTGTTAGCACTGTATGTACCTTCTTCTTCAGAGTAGGCAAATGCGCCCATGCGTTCGAATTTTGCCCATTTTGTGAATTCCAGAAGTTCATTGAAGTCGTCTTCGCTTTCACCAGGGTAGCCGACCATTAATGTTGTGCGTATGTTTATTCCAGGCACAGCCTCCCTTATTCGTTTTATCAGATCATAAGTCTCAGCCTTGGTGATGTGCCGCTTCATGGCTGAAAGCATATTGTCCGAGATATGTTGTAGTGCAATGTCGAGATATTTGCATACATTGTCTTTCTCACGCATTATGTCGAGTAATTCGTAAGGGAATTGAGTAGGGTAGGCGTAATGCAGGCGAATCCACTTCACCCCCGGAATGTCAGCAATGTCTGATATGAGGTCTGCGATATGCCTTTTCCCGTCAATGTCCAAACCATAATAGGTTAATTCCTGGGCTATAATCTGGAACTCTTTTACGCCTTCGCCGACAAGATACCTTATTTCGTCAAGAATTTCGTTTTTCGGACGGCTCACATGTTTGCCTGTTATCAGCGGAATAGCGCAATATGCACAATGGCGGTCACACCCTTCACTGATTTTTATGTAGGCATAATGGTGCGGCGTGGTTAATATTCTTTGTCCTTTGCATGAAGGCACTTCTGCCTTACCTAAATCAGATAGCAGTTGTTTGTAGTCGAACTTGCCGTAATATTTGTCAACTTGTGGAATTTCTTTTTCGAGTTCAGCTTTATATCTTTGTGAAAGGCATCCCATTACGAACAGCTTTTTCAGGCGGCCTCTCTCCTTTGCTTCGGCAAACTCAAGTATCGTGTTTATACTTTCTTCTTTAGCGTCGCCAATAAACCCGCATGTGTTTATGACGGCTATTTCACCCTGTGGCCTTTTGATGTCATGAGTGCATTTATAACCGTTTGCCTCGAATTGTTTCATTAAAGTCTCGCTGTCAACAAGATTTTTTGAACATCCGAGTGTTATGAAATCAATCTGATTCTTTTTCACTTTTCTACATTAAATAGTGAGTCAACAAATTGTGTCTTGTTGAAAAGCTGGAGATCTTCCATTTTCTCGCCAAGTCCGATATATTTAACAGGAACCTTCAACTGGTCTGAAATGCCTATGACGACACCGCCTTTAGCCGTTCCGTCAAGTTTTGTTATTGCGAGACTTGTTATTTGTGTGACAGCAGAGAATTGTTTTGCTTGCTCAAAGGCGTTTTGTCCGGTGGAGCCGTCGAGTACCAACAGGACTTCGTCCGGAGCTTGCGGTATCACCTTTTTCATGACATCCTTGATTTTCTTCAGCTCGTTCATTAGTCCTATCTTGTTGTGGAGCCTACCTGCCGTGTCAATCAAGACTACATCGGCTGAATTGGCTTTTGCTGAATTTAATGTGTCAAATGCAACACTTGCCGGGTCAGAACCCATCTGTTGCTTTATTACTGGCACACCGACGCGTTCACCCCATATTGACAACTGCTCTACAGCTGCTGCCCTGAAAGTGTCGGCAGCTCCAAGGTAAACTTTCTTTCCGGCTTTTTTGAATTGGTATGCAAGTTTACCTATGGTTGTGGTTTTGCCTACGCCGTTTACGCCTACTACAAGTATTACATACGGAGAGTGATCTGACGGGAGTTCCCAATTATCGTTGTCAGTTGAATTATTCTCAGTCAAGAGTGCTGATATTTCGTCACGTAGTATTCCGTTAAGTTCCGATACAGATACATATTTGTCTCTTGCCACACGTTCTTCTATGCGTTGAATGATTTTTAGCGTTGTGTCCACGCCTACATCCGAGGTTATAAGCACCTCCTCAAGATTGTCAAGAACGTCATCGTCAACTTTGGATTTCCCCGCTACAGCTCTTGCAATTTTTGAAAAAACACTTTGTTTGGTTTTTTCCAGTCCTTTGTCTAGTGTTTCTTTCTTGTTCTTGTTGAATAATCCAAATAATCCCATATCATATTATATTTTGCTACAAAATTAGTAAAATGAACTCACATTTACAAAAAAAAGGCCGCAAAATTAATTGCGACCTTTCTTAATGATATTTTCCTGTTCAATTAGTTCTTGAAGAAATCCTTAACTGCCTCATTGGGCACCATTTGCTCATCAAAAATGTAAGCGCCAGTCTTAGGGCTCTTTACCATCTTGATAACCTTTGTATATGCACGGCCATCCTTTGATCCTTCATGGAGGGTGGCGACGGTTTTCTTTGCCATTGTCTAAGCGTTTTTAATTATTATTTTATTTCCTTATGAAGAGTCATCTTCTTCAAGATAGGATTATACTTCATTAATTCCATCCTTTCGGGTGTGTTCTTGCGGTTCTTGGTCGTTACGTAACGGCTTGTGCCGGGAAGACCGCTGTTCTTCATTTCCGTACACTCCAATACCACCTGAACCCTGTTGCCTTTTGCCTTCTTTGCCATTGTGGTTATTCTCCTATAACTTTAATTTCTTTCCAATCACAGTAGCCTTTTGAAACAGCCTGCTTCAGAGCGGCATCCAGGCCTACCTTGTTAATCAGACGCAGACCGGCGGCGCTTATCTTCAAGCTAATCCAGCACTGCTCCTCAACGTAGTAAAACTTCTTCCTAAAGAGGTTCACGTCAAAGCTTCGTTTTGTACGGTGTTTTGAGTGTGATACGTTGTTTCCTATCTGGGCTTTTTTGCCTGTTATTTGACAAATTTTCGACATTGCTATCTACCTTTCTTGTTCTAATTTTGATACTTATTCCAAACAGAGTGCAAAATTACTAACTTTTCCCGAATAATCAAAATAATTGTGTAGATAATGTTGTTTTTAATTTTTTTTAGTATTGATTTCGGTTTAGCCGGCTCATGAATTTGCTAGCCCGGCTCCTGTCGTAATTTTGCCTGCGGGTATTTTCACCGTTAGTTGGTTAAATTTGTGCGAGGCAATTTATGGAGAAGAACCGGGCTTGCTTTTTTATGTTTTCTGTTGATATCGCTGTTCTGCCGGATTGTGGCGTTATTGTTCCTGGCCTTCTGTTGTTTCGCTTTCCTCCGCCAAGTGTTCTTTCAGGTAGTTGAAGAACAGTTGCAGGGCTTGCGTTGTAGCGTTTGACAGGTTCATGTCGCGTCCTTTATCCCCTTCGAGCTTAAGTGTTACAATATTCTCCTCGTTGCCGCATGCAAGCCATATGGTGCCGACCGGATTTTCATGTGTGCCTCCGGCTGGACCGGCTATGCCGGTGGCAGATATTGCATAGTCAACGTTAAGTGCCTTGATTGCTCCTTTCACCATCTCGATGGCAACTTCTTCGCACACGGCAGTTTTTTCCTCGAGTACGTCGTGGCTCACACCGAGCAGTTTTTCCTTTATTTCGTCAGTGTATGAAACAATGCTTCCTTTGAAATAGTTTGAAGCTCCAGGCATCAGTATTATTGCTTCGGCTATCCTGCCACCCGTGCAACTTTCTGCCGTACCTAACGTTTTGTCTTTCTCCCAAATGAACTGGCTTATCTCTTTACTAAGTATTTTGTTTTCAAAATCCATAATCTGAAGTTTATTTAAATGTTACTTTTGAAAATGCAGGCTTGTCTATTGAACAGAAAACCTTGTCCAGGTATTTATAGTAACCCGTAATGCCGATCATTGCGGCATTGTCGGTTGTGTAGCTGAACTTTGGTATGTATATTGTCCAACCATACTTCTGTGCGTGTTCGTTGAAGGCGTTGCGCAGTCCGTTGTTCGCACTTACTCCGCCGGCCACTGCTACATGCTTTATTCCGGTTTGTTTTACGGCGAGCCGCAGTTTTTTCATAAGAATGTCGACGATGGTAAATTCAAGGCTTGCCGCGAGGTCTTCCTTGTGATGCTCAATGAAGTCGGGGTCGTCCTTTATCCATTCGCGCAAACTGTACAGGAAAGACGTTTTCAGCCCGCTGAAACTATAGTCGAGACCGGGTATGTGCGGCTCCGAGAATTTGTAGGCATGAGGATTGCCCTGGCGTGCCAGGCGGTCTATGATTGGTCCGCCCGGATATCCTAGTCCCATAACCTTTGAGCATTTGTCAATGGCTTCGCCGGCGGCGTCGTCGATGGTCTGGCCTAACACCTGCATGTCGTTGTAGGCATTAACTTTGACAATCTGCGAGTTGCCGCCGCTTACCAGCAGGCACAAGAACGGCAGCGGGGGAGCAGACTGGTCGTCGTCGCTTTCCTTTATGAAATGTGCCATTACATGCCCTTGCAGGTGGTTTACGTCTATCAGTGGAATGTCAAGCGATCTGGCAAAGCCTTTTGCAAAACTTACTCCCACTAACAGCGACCCCATGAGGCCCGGTCCGCGCGTGAACGCAACAGCCGAAAGCTGCTCCTTGGTTATTCCTGCGCGCTTGATTGCCTGGTCGACAACCGGCACGACGTTTTGCTGGTGGGCACGTGATGCAAGTTCAGGCACTACGCCACCGTAAGCCTTGTGTACGTCTTGCGAGGCGGTGACGTTGCTAAGAAGCACGCCGTTCTTCAGCACGGCGGCTGAAGTGTCGTCACAGCTGCTTTCGATACCTAATATATATATGTCGTTCATGAAGCAATGTTTTTAAGCTGAAAGAATTTCAACGCCATGCTCTGTCATAAGGAAAGTGTGTTCCCATTGCGCGCTTGGCAGTTCGTCGCCCGTTATTACTTCCCACCCGTATGGGTCTTCAGCATCGATGAACACTTTCCACGTACCCATGTTTATCATTGGCTCTATTGTGAACACCATGCCAGGAACGAGCAACATTCCTGTTCCCTTATGGCCGAAGTGCATGACTTCAGGTTCTTCGTGGAAGTCTATTCCTACGCCGTGGCCGCACAGATCGCGTACTATTCCGTAGTGGTATTTCTCTGCATGCTTTTGTATTGCATGGCCTATGTCGCCTACGAATCCGTACGGTTTGGCAGCTTCGGCTCCAATTTCAAGGCATTCTTTTGTCACACGTACAAGCTGTTCTTTTTCGGGTGTGGTCTTGCCTATTATGAACATGCGTGACGCATCGGCGTAATATCCGTCCAGAATGGTGGTGAAGTCTACGTTCACGATGTCGCCTTCCTGTAATATGTCGGTATCTTTAGGTATGCCGTGGCATACAACTTCATTGATGCTTGTGCATACACTCTTGGGGAATCCTTCGTAATTAAGGCATGCAGGCACGGCACCGTGCCCTACGCAATAGTCGTAACAAATCTTGTCAATTTCTTCCGTACTCATTCCGGCGTGTATATGTTTTGCGACTTCATCGAGTACGCCGCTGTTTATCACGCCGCTTTTGCGTATGCCCTCAATTTGTTCCGGCGTTTTAATCAGTTCGCGGGTTGGCACTAACTTGCCCTTGTTCTCCCAGTACATTATCTGCTTGTCCATTTCCGTAAGCGGCTGTCCGGGAACGCTGTGCCATCTTCTTTTCTTTTTGAAAACCATCTTCGTATTAATAAACTATATGCAAAAGTACAAACTTTATCTTAAATAAATGTCTTTTGGCGCCATTTTTTGTGAATAATAAAAATGAGTCTTAGTCGTAATTAAATTCCATGCAGCGTGCGGCCTTCATTATATTGGCAAGCGGGCAGTATCTTAAGGTATTTTGACATAATGTCGGCTAACAGCCGGAAATGGCTTCTATTTGTCAAAATGAAAATTATCGGGATTTATTGCAAAATAGGAATATCATACTGTGCTGATACCGTTTTATTGCAGATTTTACACTGGTTAATGCCCGGTTTCATGCTGAATACATGCTGAAAGGTAACCTTTTATTTCTTAGAATACGGTTATTTGCCGACCGGAATCCATGCTTTTTCAGTGTAAAAGCAGGTGTTTTACGTGCTAAAAATGCCCGAATTCTTTGGTTTTTCCGTTTGTGATTATGCACACTTTAGCCGATAATGGGTTAATGTTCATATTGTCAGGCACTTGCGTTTGCACACACTGTAATGGCTTTTGTCAGCCGAAAGATAAAATATTTTCGAACAACGCCCTTCCTGAAGCGTCAATGGAAATCACAATGTAAGTATAATCGACTATGTGGTGACAGACTGTCGCTGCGGCTTGTGCATGCCACTCTTGTTTTAGGACTTGATTGCAAAATATATGAAACTGCGTGTGTCGTTTTTAGGCTTGTATTTTGTTGGATGTCAGGGAATTTTTGTATTTTTGCAAATTGTGGAGTTGATGTTGGGGCTGGAGGACATGCCGGACGTTGGTCTGCATGCAAGCTGCAGCTTGGTGCTTGTATGAATGTGGCTTTTTCTAGGTCTTGACACTCTGCGTTCAACAAACTAAAACAAACTAAAAAATGAAAAGTGACCCTAAAGATTGTCTTTATTGCCAGAACAATGAGACGCAACACAACCTTATGATTGAGGTTGCCAAACTGAGTGTTTCACGCTTGTTTATATTCAAGGAGCAAACTTATCACGGCCGTTGCCTAGTGGCTTACAATGGCCATGTTGACGACCTTAACCAGCTAAGCGATGAAGAGCGCAACGCCTTTATGGCTGATGTCGCAAGGACCACAAGAGCCATGCAGAAGGTTTTCAATCCGGTTAAAATTAATTATGGCGCTTATTCTGATACCTTGTCGCACTTGCATTTCCATCTTGTGCCGAAGTATGAGGGCGGTCCTGACTTCGGAGGAGTGTTCCGTATGAATCCGCAGCAGGTTTATCTTTCTGATGACGAGTACGCCGAAATGGCGGAAGCGTTGAAGGCTGCGCTTTGATATAGTGTCGTATGTAAAAACAATGAATGTCCGCAAATACCATTCCGGTGTTTACGGACATTCATTGTTTTTTGTGCAATGCTGTTTTTGCCGGCCTGTTTTACCGTATGCCGTAAGCGTATTGCTGTAATTTGTTTGAGTATCAAATAGTTCGGCTTGCTACTATTTTAGTTTTTGGCTCAAACGTTTGTGTGGATGAGTAAAATTTAGTACTTTTGCGCTCGATTGGAAAAGGAACAACAAAAAACAACGAGTTGCAATGAACATATCTTATAAATGGCTTAAGGATTATGTAGATTTCGACCTTACGCCGCAGGAGGTTTGTGACGCTCTTACGTCCGTGGGCCTTGAAGTTGATTCTCTTGAAGAAGTACAAGGAGTAAAAGGAGGACTTAAGGGACTGTATGTCGGAAAGGTTTTGACATGCGAACCTCACCCAAATTCAGACCATTTGCATGTTACCACCGTTGACCTCGGCCATGAGACGCCTTCACAGATTGTGTGCGGCGCTCCGAATGTTGCCGCAGGACAGAAAGTCATAGTAGCTGATTTAGGCTGCGTGCTATACGACGGTGACAAGGAATTTGTAATAAAGAAATCCAAGCTCCGTGGTGTCGAGAGTTTCGGCATGATATGCGCCGAGGACGAAATAGGTGTCGGCACGAGCCACGACGGCATAATAGTATTGCCCGAGGATGCACCGGTAGGCCAGCCTGCCGCAGAGTATTACAACCTGGAGAGCGACTGGTTGATAGAAATAGACATTACGGCCAACCGTGCCGATGCACTGTCACATTGGGGAGTAGCACGCGACCTTTACGCTTGGTTGGTGCGCAACGGTTACAAAACGTCACTGCATCGTCCCGGATGCGAGGCGTTTACTGTTGACGATAATGCGCTGCCCGTCGATGTGACAATAGAGAACAAGGATGCCTGCAAGCGCTATGCTTGTGTCAGCATAACCGGATGTGATGTCAAGGAAAGTCCTGAATGGTTGCAGGAAAGGTTGCGCACGATAGGTTTGCGCCCTATTAACAACATTGTGGACATTACTAACTATATCATGATGGCCTATGGACAACCTTTGCATTGCTTCGATGCCGACATGGTTGAAGGACATCATATAATTGTAAAGACAATGCCCGAGGGTACGCCGTTCGTAACCCTAGACGGTGTCGAGCACAAGCTGGGCGGGCATGATTTGGCTATATGCAACGAGATAGACGCGATGTGCATCGCCGGAGTATTTGGCGGTAAGGGTAGTGGTACTTATGAAACGACTACTAACGTGGTTCTCGAAAGTGCTTATTTCCATCCCACATGGATACGTAAGAGCGCGCGCCGCCATGGCTTGAGTACTGATGCTTCGTTCCGTTTTGAGCGTGGTATCGACCCCAATGGTGTTATTTACGCCCTGAAGCAAGCGGCAATAATGTGCAAGGAGCTTGCAGGTGGCAAGGTGTCAATGGAAATAAAAGATGTTTATCCTGAACCGATGCAGGATTTCAAGGTATCATTGAAGTATGATTATGTTAACAGCCTGATAGGTAAGGAGATACCTGTCGAGCTGGTTAAGGATATCGTGAAGAGCCTTGAAATGAAGATTGAGGGCGAGACTGAAGATGGACTTGAACTGAGCGTGCCGCCATATCGTGTGGACGTGCAGCGTCCGTGCGACGTTGTTGAGGACATTCTGCGAATATATGGCTATAACAATGTTGAAATACCTACGCAGCTGAAGAGCTCGCTTGTAATAAAAGGTGACGAGGACAACAAGCATAAATTGGAAAATATCATTGGCGAGCAGCTTGTTGGCTGTGGCTTTAATGAGATTTTGAACAACTCGTTGACCAAGAGCGCATATTATGACGGATTGTCAAATTACAAGGAAGAAAACCTTGTAAGGATAATGAATCCGTTAAGTTCAGACCTTAATGTCATGCGCTCGACTTTGCTTTTCGGCGGTTTGGAGAGCATTGCATATAACGTCAACCGTAAGAGTCAGAACTTAAGGTTCTTCGAAGTCGGCAATGTATATAAATTCTCGCCGGAGAAACAGAATCATGATAACCCGATGGCAGCGTATAAGGAGGAGAGGCATATCGGACTATGGGTTTCAGGCAAACGCGTCTCTGGCAGTTGGGCTCATCCGGATGAAGACTCTTCTTTCTATGAATTGAAAGCATACGTTGACAACATATTCCGCCGTGTCGGATTGGTTGGTGGCTTGATTGTAACCAAGGCAAACGATAATGACATATTCTCATCAGCCATGTCGATTGAAGACAGGAGCGGCAAGGTATTGGCTGAATTGGGAGTAGTAAGCAAGAAACTCCTTAAGAAGTTCGGTATCGACAACGCTGTTTATTATGCCGACATACATTGGAATGCTTTGGCTAAGGCTGCAAGCAAGAAGACTGTAGGCTTCCATGAAATAAGTAAGTATCCGGCAGTAAGCCGCGACCTCGCTTTACTTATAGATAAGAGCGTCAAGTTCAGCGATATTGAGCGAATTGCCCGTCAGACTGAAAAGAAATATCTTAAGAAAGTTGAGTTGTTTGATGTTTATGAGGGCAAGAACCTTCCTGAGGGGAAGAAGAGTTACGCAGTTAACTTCATCTTGCAGGATGAGGAAAAGACTCTCAACGACAAACAGATTGACGCAATGATGAACAAGCTTATTGCAAATCTGAAGAAAGAGCTTAATGCAGAGTTGAGATAATTTATAATGATAAATACAATTAAAATTTAAAATATGGGAAGAGCATTTGAATATCGCAAAGCGACAAAATTGAAGAGATGGGGCCACATGGCCAGGACATTTACAAAAATCGGTAAACAGATAGCGATAGCTGTAAAAGCCGGCGGCCCGGATCCTGACAACAATCCGCATTTGCGTTCGATTATTCTCAACGCTAAACGTGAGAATATGCCTTTGGAAAACGTTAAGCGTGCCATAAAGAACGCAATGGGTAAAGACCAGAGCGAATATAAGGAAGTGACTTATGAGGGATACGGACCTCATGGAATTGCAATATTTGTTGATGCGGCAACTGACAATACAACCCGTACGGTAGGTAATGTTCGTGCCATATTCAATAAGTTCAACGGTAACCTCGGAACAATGGGCAGCTTGTCTTTCCTGTTTGACCATAAGTGTGTGTTCACATTCAAGAAGAAAGACGATGTAGACATGGAAGAGCTTATCCTCGATCTTATTGACTACGGAGTTGAGGATGAGTACGACTTTGACGAGGAGACCGGCGAAATAACTATTTATGGCGACCCGAAGAGCTTTGGAGAAATCCAGAAGCATCTTGAGGAAAACGGTTTCGAGGTTACAGGTGCAGAGTTCACACGCATACCTAATGACCTGAAAGACGTCACTGAAGAGGAGCGTGCAACAATCGACAAGATGGTTGACCTGCTTGAGGACGACGACGATGTTCAGAATGTTTATACAAACATGAAACCTGAATAATAAAAAAGACATACAACAAGGGATGTGCATAAAAGGTTGAGTAGATACCTTCTGCATGTCCCTTAATCTTTTGTTGAAATGAAGAAGATATCTTACGTAACATCAGGCACTTGCAGCAAATTGATTGATCTGGAAGTTGACGATGATAACAAAATCAGTAATATAAGTTTTCTTGGCGGATGCAATGGTAATCTTCAAGGTATATGTTCTCTTGTAAAGGGTATGGACATAGATGAAGTTGAGAAGAAGCTAAAAGGAATCCGTTGCGGAAACAAAAATACAAGTTGTCCCGATCAGCTTTGCAAAGCTATCGAGCAGATAAAATTACAATAATTATTTTGTATATTTATAGACAAACGGGTGTGCGACTTTTATTAAGGTCGCACACCCGTTTGTTTATAGGATTTGATGGAATTTGCTTATTATTTATTAAAGATTTCTTTCTCAGTGAATGCTCCAAGCTTTATATACTCTTTATATATTTCAGCATAAGCCTTTACATTTTCAGGTTGCGGCTTATACTCTTTGGAGAATCCGCTGTTCATCTTTTCAATTGCAGTCTCGACTTTGTCATAAACTCCAGCTGCCGTTGCAGCAAACATTGCGGCTCCGAGGGCGCAAGCCTGGTCTGTGTTGCAGACTTTGATAGGTTTGTTGATGACATCGCACATTGTTTGCATTACAAACGGAGACTTGAGGGCTATGCCGCCTATTCCTATAACGTCATCAATGACAACGCCTTCAGCTTCAAACCTGTCCACGATTGCTTTAGTGCCGAAAGCTGTAGCTTCAACGAGGGCGCGGAATACCTGTGGGGCAGTAGAACCAAGTGTAAAGCCGGCTATTGTACCTTTAAGCAACTGGTTGGCGTCAGGAGTGCGTCTACCGTTAATCCAGTCGGTGGCAATCATTGTGCTTTCGCTTACAGGTATCTTTTCAGCTTCTTCAGTAAGTTTTACTATGATTTTGTCACAGGTTTCTTCAACTATCTTATCAACTTCTTCTTTGTCGAGTTTGCTGTTGATGACTTGTGGAAGGATGTTTCTTACAGGGAATTCAAGAATACGCTTGAACATGGCGTAAACGTCACCGAAACTTGATTGTCCTGCTTCCAGGCCGATCATGCCTGGTATTACGCTGCCGTCAACTTGTCCGCAAATGCCTTTAATGCATTTATTCCCGATCTCGTTGTATGATGCTACCATCACATCACAAGTGGATGTTCCGATAACGCGGACTAACGTATGTTGAGTAACACCGGCACCAACTGCACCCATGTGACAGTCATAAGCACCACCGGCAACAACAACGTCTTCACTTAATCCAAGTTTTTGTGCCCATTCCTTACACAGATGTCCTACGGGTTTATCGGCTGTTTCTGTTTCAGTAAACAATCTGTCACGGAATCCTGCAAGTTTAGTGTCAACGGATGTAAGGAATTCTTCAGATGGCAGTCCGCCCCATTCCTTGTGCCACATTGCCTTATGACCGCATGCACAACGACTGCGCACAATATCCTTTGAAGATTTTACGCCTGTTAGTACGGCTGGCAGCCATTCGCAATATTCGACTATCGAGTATGCTTTTTTCGCAACTTCCTGGTCTTCACGCAGGATGTGTAAGGCCTTGGCCCAGAACCATTCGGCTGAGTATATTCCACCTTCGTATTTTGCATAATTAATGTCAGACTTAGCACACGCTTCATTGATCTCTTCGGCTTCTTTTACGGCAGTGTGGTCTTTCCATAGAACAAACATTGCATTGGGATTCTCTGCAAATTCCGGGAGCATTGCTAATGGCGTACCGCTTTCGTCTGTGAAAGCAGGTGTTGAACCTGTTGTATCGAAAGCTATTCCGACAACATTCTCTGCAACTTCCTTGGCGCATTGTCCTAATGCATCAGTTACTGTTGATTCGAGTACCTCAAGGTAATCTTTGGGATGTTGGCGCCATTGGTTGATCTTAGGATTGCAGTACAGCCCTTTTTTCCAACGGGGATAATATTTTACGCTTGTGGCGAGTATTTCTCCTGTTTCGGCATTGACAACAAGGGCGCGTGCCGAATCGCTACCATAGTCAAGACCTATTACATATTTTTGCATGGTTATATTCTTTTGATTTGAAAATTAAAGAGTTAAGAATTAAGAAAGGTCAGAATATTGGCCAAATGATTTCCTTAATCCTTAACTCTTAACATCGGATTAGTTTAGTGCTTTGTTAAGCATATAGTAAACTTCGTTGAAACGAAGTTCTTTGCGGAATTCATCAACTTTTGTGTCATTGTTGATAAATACTGCCTCGATGCCTGCTATTTCAGCATAATCCTGCCAATATTCGTCTGTCAGGTCATAAGAGAAACAGCTGTGGTGTGTACCGCCAGCATATATCCAGCAGCCTGCGCCAACTTCAAAGTTAGGCTGCGGAATCCATAATGCTGATGCAACCGGCAGTTTGGGCAGAGGTTTCGGTTCTATACAATCAACGTCGTTCACAATCATGCGGAAACGGTTGCCCATATCAACGACAGTTGCCGTAACGCCTTTGCCAACTTTTGACGTGAATACAAGGCGGGCAGTTGGGGCTTTTCTTACGCCAATTCCGAGGTGATGTACTTCCAAGCGGGGCTTTGAAGTTGCAATGAGGGGACATACCTCAAGCATGTGTGACTGAAGTATTGCGCTTTGTTCGCCATTGAAGTTGAGTGTGTAATCCTCGAGGAACGAACATCCGTTTTCCATTCCCTGAGTCATGAACCATACTGTGCGGTACAGTGCGGCAGACTTCCAGTCACCTTCAGCTCCGAATCCATAACCTTCGGCCATGAGACGTTGTGAGGCAAGGCCTGGAATTTGGTCGAAATGACTACCGTCAGTTTGTCCTAAATCATCAAAGTTTGTAGTGAAACCTTTTGCACCTTTTGCTTTTAATATCGCGCGCAATGCGAGCTCGGCCTTTGCTGCGTTCCATACAGTCTGGTATTTTTCTGTATTAGCGTCGTTTTCAAAATCGCAGTCGTACAATTGCCTGTATTCATCAACCAGTGCCTTGACGTCTTCGTCTTTCAATTGGCTTTGATATTCCATAAGCTCGCTGGCCGGGCAATAGTCAACATGGTATCCGAGTACTTGTTCAGCAGCAACCTTGTCGCCATCGGTAACGGCAACGTTGTTCATCTGGTCACCGAAGCGTATTATGAGCATATCCTGTGAGTCTGCCCATGCTGCGCAAACGCGCTCCCAAACGGCAATGTGGTCCTGTGTTTTTGCTTCTTTCCAATAACCAACAACGAGTTTGCGGCGAATACGCATGCGTGCAATGATATGACCGAATTCACGGTCGCCGTGGGCACTTTGGTTCAAGTTCATGAAATCCATGTCTATGGAATCCCATGGAATTTCAGCGTTGAATTGTGTATGCAGGTGCAGCAATGGCTTATGAAGAATCTGCAAGCCATGAATCCACATCTTAGCAGGTGAGAAAGTGTGCATCCAAGTTATTACACCGATACATTTCTTGTCATTGTTAGCGGCAGCGAACAATTCAACTACTTCCTTGCTGCTGTTGGCTGTCCCTTTATAAACAACTTTAATTGGCAGTCTGCCAGAGTTGTTCAACTCTGCAACCATTTCTTTTGAGTGGCCGTCAACTTGTGCCACTGCTTCTCCTCCATATAAAAGTTGGGCTCCGGTAACGAACCAAACTTCAAAATTTTCGAATGCTTTAACCATAGCTATTTATTTTTATTTGTTAGTGTTTGATTGTTATATCATTTTATTTTTTCTTTTGCCCGTAGTAGGCGTTAGGGCCATGTTTGCGGCTGAAATGTTTTTCAACAAGCAATTGGTTCATTGTTGTTTCCGGATTGACACAGAATGAAATAAATGCCATCTTGGCGACCTGTTCCATTACCACAGCATTGTATACAGCATTGTCCGGATCTTTACCCCATGAGAAGGGACCGTGATTTTTTACAAGTACTCCGGGAGTATGAACATAGTTCATATTCTTAAACCGCTTAATGATTACTGTACCTGTTTCTTTCTCGTATTCATCCATTTGGTCGGCTGTCATGTCTTCCGTGCATGGTATGGCGTCATGGAAATAGTCTGCATGTGTGGTACCTATGTTGGGTATGTCTTTTCCTGCCTGTGCCCATGCTGTTGCATAAGTGGAATGAGTGTGTACTATGCCTCCAATTTCAGGGAATGCACGATATAGTTCAAGATGTGTGGGCGTATCAGATGAGGGATTTAAGTCTCCTTCGATATTTTTTCCTGTCTTCAGGTCTACCACTACCATGTCGGACGCTTTCATAGTATCATAGCTTACGCCTGAAGGTTTTATCACAACCAGACCTTTTTCACGGTCAATGCCGGATACGTTTCCCCACGTGAATATTACTAAATTGTGCTTAACCAAATCCAAATTTGCTTTAAACACTTTTTCCTTAAGTTCTTCTAACATAGCATTAAAGTTTAAAAATCGGGTCTTCCATATACGCTTCTTTGTTGAAACGGTAAAGGGCTGCGCCGCGTTTTGACGTTAATTTATCTATCAGATCTGTTTTTTCGATATATTCAATGGACTTTATACGTTTTCTGAAGTTTCTTTTGTCTATGTTTTCTCCAAGAATTGCTTCATATACATGCTGTAGTTGGGTAAGTGTGAAGAGATCGGGTAGGAGGTTGAAACTTAGAGGTTCTGACGAGATTCTCCTTCGCAACAATGTAATAGCATTCTTTACCATGTCGTTGTGGTCAGAATATAGTTGAGGCATGTCCTCAAGATTTACCCATTCTACTTTGTGCTCATTTAACAGCCTCTCATCATAATCCTTTACATTAATCAAAGCGCAGTATGCAATTGAGATGACCCTTTCGCCCGGGTCGCGGTCGATAGCTCCAAATGCGCCTACCTGCTTCATGTAAATGTCCTTCAGTCCTGTGAGTTGGTATAATACTCTATTTGCAGCATCGTCAAGGCTTTCATCTTCCTCAACAAAACCACCGTATAGTGACCATGCACCTCTTCCCGGGTCCATTTGGCGTTTACCGAGAAGCAATTTTAATTTTTTATCTTCAAAACCGAAGATTATACAATCTACGGATACAAAGACTTTTGAATGTTCGTTGTAATATATTGTCATTATTCCTTTATTTGTGTAGTCTTGATGGCAGCTGACAAATTTATTTTGATTGACAGCTTGCCATCAGACTGCGAATCTTTTCTTACCAGAAATAAGCATAGAATGCGGCACATAGTGCAACAACGCCGAGAGTTGCCACAATATCCCATTTGTTCCAACTCCTCAATATCTGTGCTTTATAATCTTTTGTGAATGTAATAGCTTCAATTTGTTCTGCACTGGGTTTTGGCGTAAATATGGACACAACAATCATCAATGCAATAATGAATACGAGCAGCCATATCTCGAATACGAGCCAGTTAGTCTGCCAGAACCATGTCGTATTTTCCCAAAAAGCTCCTTCCATTACAGCGTTGCCATTCTTGGTTATTACGTTTGTCAGTAAGCGAACCATGCCGATAATAAAGCCGCCTATAAGGCCCCACTGTCCAGCTAACGGAGTTATCCTCTTTGAGAAAATACCCATCGTGAATACCGCAACCATGGCCGGTGCCAACAACGACTGGATGTTTTGTAGGTAGCTGTAAAGCGTGTCCATGCTCATCATTACGGGCATCCAAATCAGGCCTAATATTACTACTACCACAGTAGCTATGCGGCCAACCAATACATAATGAGCTTCGCTCATGCCTTTCTTCATTGGTTTATAGAAATCTTCAGTGAAGAGGGTGGCACATGAGTTAAAGAATGCGGCCAATGAGGCTACAAGAGCGCAAATGAAACCTATTGTAACAATACCTTTTACACCTGCCGGCAAAATGAATTTTACCATCTGGGCGAAAGCTGCATCTGTGTCAGGCTCAGTCGTCCCGGCTTTGAGTGAGAACTCAAAAGAGCTTGCCGGGTCTTCTGCAAGCGCAGCGGCAATCATTCCAGGAATCAGGAACATGAAAACTGGTAATAATTTGAAATATCCAGCTGCAATAGTTCCTCGACGTGCACGCTTCATTACTTCTTCATTTGTTTCCCCTTTCTGCTGTCCAAGTACGCGCTGAACGATGTGCTGGTCTGTACACCAGTACCAGAATCCAATGATGCTGGCGCCGATAAACACCACAAAGCCAGGATATTCTTTGTACATAGGATCGCCTTCATCCCAATGGAACATGTGTGTCGTTCCGTATCCGTCGTGAAGTTTGCCGCAGAAGTCCATCATTGTTGTCCAACCTTCACCGATGCTTCCTCCGCCAAGGGTGGCAAGACCAAGGAACAAAACAAGGAATGAGCCAATGATAAGTATTGGAGTCTGAATGGCTGAGAGAGTCATCACGCCTTTCATTCCTCCGAAAACGGTGAATATTGCAGTAATTAAAATTAATCCGATAGCTCCATACCAGAAGGGTATGCCAAGTAAATATTCAAAGAATATACCTCCGGTAAAGGCTGTTACACTTACTTTTGTCAGAATGTATGCTACAAGTGTAATTATTGACAACCATGAGCCTGTTGCTTGTGTATAGCGGAACTTGAGAAAATCAGGCATTGTGATAATTTTGCCCAATTTGTTGTTTAACAGCTGATAAAACGGTACGAATAACCAGCCTAGGATGAGGATCATCCATCCCTGCATTTCCCAGTGTGCCATGCCTACACCGTCTTTTGCGCCCGTACCTGCAAGGCCTACAAGATGTTCTGAGCCGATGTTTGCGGCAAAGATTGCGGCGCCTATGACATACCACGGTTCACCTTTACCGAAAAGGTAGTCTTCACTGTTTGCGCCTTGTTGCATTTTTTTGTCTTTTTGTATTGAACGGTAAACTGCCCATCCAACCAAAACGACTCCGACAATCAAAATTGTCCAGTCGAGCCAAATAAATTCATGCGTATTCCAATTCATTGTTTATTAGTTTTGATTTTAGGTAAAGTCTTAAAATTTATTTTATGCTAAACTTGTATGCTACATGGCTGTAATACTTTTCACATGGTTTGAGATATGGTGACGGCCAGTCTTTTTTATTTGGTGAATCCGGATACTTTTGGCTTTCAAGACATACTGATACGTGTTTGGGATACTTTATGCCATGTTTGCAGCTTACGCCAGTACCTTGGAAGTTTCCGGTATATACTTGAACTCCTGGTTCGTTGGTATACATTTCAAGGAATATTCCAGTACTAGGGGAGTACAATGATGCTGCGACGGTTTTGTCATCTCCTTTCCCGTTTTTGTATGTATTCAAACACCAGTTATGGTCATATCCGGAGGCGTTTTTTATTTGGTCGAAAGTTGTATCATTGATCGTTTCCATTATAGCGTGGGCCTTACGGAAATCCATAGGTGTTCCATCTACTGATTTTATCTCTCCTGTTGTCATATACGTTGAATCAGCAGGGGTGAAATTGTCTGCGTTGATGTATAAAATCATGTCCATGCCTTCTTTTGACGGGTCGCCGTTCAAATTGAAATAGCTATGGTTTGTCATGTTTATCACAGTCTCTTTGTCTGTCGTTGCTTCAAATACTATATCCAAAGTGTTATCGGAACACAGAGTATACGTTGTTGTAGCTTTTACTGTTCCAGGGAAACCGTTGTCGCCATCAGGCGAAACAATGTTTAATTGTAAAGTAGAGTCGTTCAATAAATTGGCATCGTAAACTTGGTACATCCAGCCTGAAGGACCACCATGTAGGCAGTGTCCGAAATTATTTGTCGGAAGTTGTATTCTGTTGCCGTCGATTGTTAGTTGACCTTTGTTAATACGGTTTGCATATCTGCCGACTGATGAGCCGAAATCGCTTGGACTGTTAACGGTGTCAGCGTATTGAGTTATGTTGTCGTAACCTAATACAACGTCTGTCGGTTTCCCGTTTTTATCAGGCACAACCAATGAAACAACTCGTCCACCAAAATTTGTTATGCAAACTTCCATTCCATTTGAATTCTTTAGAGTGTACAGCTTGACAGGTTTTTCATTGATTATTGTATCAAATGCAGCTGGATTAAGTCCTGACAATGTAAGATCACTCTTTGGTTTTGTAGTGCAAGCTGATACTAAAGCTATGGCAATTCCGATGCTAAAAAAGCTAGATTTTATGTTCTTCATAAAATTTGGTTATTAAGTTTCAATTATTGGGTGTAAAATTACATTTTATTCTTCTATATGCATATATTAGAACGGTATTTTTATAATAAAAAAATGTCTTTTTACATTTCTTTATTATTTGTATGCATCGGGGTTGGATAATACAGTTTGATTAAACAGCTTTTTAAGGTTTAATCAAAATCGTTTTTATTAAAATAAAAGAGCCCTTTCAAGGCTCTTTTATTTTAATAGTATGGTTTGTATTGTTTAGCAAACTTTATGGGCTCCGTCGCTTATTACAACGTTGTAAATTTTCAGTTGCTTATTGAATTTTTCCTTGTATTCAGCAACAGCATCATTTATGAAACGATCATACAACTCATCTTTGACAAGATTGATAGTGCAGCCACCAAAGCCGCCGCCCATAATTCTACTACCTGTAACACCGTTTTTGCGGGCGATTTCTACCAAAAAGTCAAGTTCTTCGCATGAAACTTCATAATCTTTGCTTAATCCGTTATGGGTTTCATACATCATTTGTCCGACTTTCTCATAATCTCCTGCATTTAAAGCCTCGCAGACAGCCAATACTCTGTCTTTCTCACCTAAAACGTAGGTGGCGCGTTTCATGTCTTCTTCGCTTACTTCGTTCTTAACAGAATCAAGCATTTCCCAATTAGCATCGCGTAATGTTTCAATGGTTCTGTTTGCATATTTGTTTTTTAATGCTGCAACAACATTTTCGCAGCTCTTGCGCCTGTCGTTATATGCAGACGATGCGAGTTCGTGTTTAACTACTGAATCGAGTAAGACTAACTTATAGCCATTGGGCTCAAAAGGATAATATTCAAATTCACGGCTTCTGCAGTCCAACCGCATAAGTTTTCCTTCTTTACCAAATATGCTGGCAAACTGATCCATTATTCCGCATTTGACGCCGCAATAATTGTGTTCCGTTGCTTGGCCTGCCAGTACCATATCCCATTTTGACACTTTATTATCACCAAACAAGTCATTAAGTGCGTATGCGAAACAACTTTCCATTGCTGCTGAAGAGGACATTCCTGCTCCAAGTGGAACGTCGCCGGCAAAAGCTATGTTAAATCCTTTTACATCCACGCCGAGCTTTTTCATCTCCTGAATTATACCGTAAATGTATCGTGCCCAACTCGTACGAGGTCCTTCCGGATCATTTACTTTAAATTCAACCCTGTCTTTTAAATCTATTGCATACGCCATAACAGTATCAGTCCCGTTCGGCCTGATTTCACACATTATACCTTTATCTATGGCGCCGGGGAAAACAAATCCTCCATTATAGTCGGTATGTTCGCCAATGAGGTTGATTCGTCCTGGCGATGTATAAATATTGCCTGTCTGGCCGTCAAAATGTTTGATAAAACGGCTTCTTACAAATTCAATGTCCATATAGAATGAAAGTTAGTTGTTGTTATAATTTTGAAATGTTATTTTTCAACTCCGAATTTATATATTGTTCTTTGTTTATATTGGTCGCCGGGTCGTAATATGACAGAAGGGAAGTAAGGATGGTTGGGCGAATCCGGGAAATGCTGTGCTTCAAAACAGATTGCACTTCGTTTGGGGAATGTTGCTCCGTGCTGTCCTTTATATCCGTCTGCCCAGTTGTCAGTGTATAACTGAATGCCGGGCTCTGTTGTATAAACTTCCATTGTACGGCCGCTAACCGGTTCTTTTATACGTGCCGCAAAACCCAATTCGCCTTCTTCTTTCTTATTTAGTACGTAACAATGGTCATATCCAGAACCGTTCTTTATCTGTTCATCATCAGCATTGATGTCTTGTCCTATTGTTTTTGGTGTACGGAAATCGAATGGCGTATTCTTTACGAATCTGATTTCGCCGGTAGGTATTGATGTTTCGTCAATTGGCAAATAATAATCTGCGTTTATCTCACAAATAAGATTGTCTATTGTTGGGGTCGGGTCGGCGATTCCCGCTAAACTGAAGAATCCATGGCTGGTGAGGTTTATTATGGTTTTCTTGTTAGTTGTCGCCATGTATTCGATAGCTAATTCGTTATCGTCATTGAAAGTATATGCAACTGTTACTTTAACCTCTCCTGTATAACCCTCTTCACCATAGGAAGATACGTAACTCAAAATCAAGGTTTCATCGTTCATCCTGAGTGCATCCCATACTTTTGCGTTAAAGCCTTTAGTGCCGCCGTGTAAAGAGTTTGGACCGTTATTTATGGCTAGTTGGTATTCTTTACCATTAAGTTGGAATTTTCCTTTACATATTCTGTTGCCGTAACGTCCGATGAGAGTAGAAAGGTACGGTTCAGGGCTGTTTATTACGTCCTGGATATTGTCGTGCCCTTGTATGACGTTAGCATAGTTGCCGTTTTTGTCTGGAACCATTATTGCAACAATGGCTCCTCCATAGTTGGTTATTGCAACTTCATTGCCATATTTATTCTTTAGAATATATAAATCAGTTTTTTTACCGTTTATTGTGGTTTGAAAATCTTCCCTTTTCAAACCACACAAACATTGTGCTTCATTTGTGTTCATAATATTATTTTTTAGTTAGAAACCTATTTGCAAAGTAACTTAAAAAAGTTGAGAAACACGAACGAAACACTTGAAAATATTACGTTTTATTGTTAAAAACGATTAAACACAATCATTTAGGAAGTCAGAGACAATGTAGCTGCTTCCGCCTACGAAAATGAAATCTTCAGTGTCGGCGTCATTTAAGGCACATGTATATGCGCTTTTCACATCGGGAAAACATCTCGACTCAAGTCCTAATTCTGTTCCAAGATGTTTGATTTCGTTTTCACTAATAGCTCTTTTGGTGCTTGCTTTTGTAAAATAATATTCTGCATCACGTGGTAATAGTTGCATTACTGTAAGAATGTCCTTGTCGTCAACCATTCCGAACACTATGCGCATCTTGCGGCATTGTTGTTCTTTAAGTTGTCGGCTGATATACTCCCAACCGCCTACATTGTGGCCCGTGTCGCATATAACCGTAGGCTTTTCCTTGATTTTTTGCCAACGGCCTAACAAACCTGTCGTTTCGCAGACTTCAGTGAATCCTTTTTTTATACTGTTATCATTAAGCGCAAATCCTAAATCCCTGAGTTCCTTTATTGCGCATAATATTGTTGAAGTGTTTTTCTTCTGGTACGCTCCACCAAGTTCGCCATACAAGTTTCCGAATGTTTTTGTCGTGTACATTATTCCACCTTGTTTTACTGGGACGGCACTTGTCACTTCACAGTCTTCTTCCGCAAACGTTATCGGGCTGTTTAGACCAGCTGCTTTTGCTTCGAATACAGGGCGTGTCTCGTCCATGCTTTCACCTATGATGACAGGTACGTGGGGCTTTATTATACCGGCTTTTTCATTGGCAATTTTCTCCAATGTGTCACCGAGGAACTGAGTATGGTCAAAACTGATATTTGTTATTATTGAAAGTACAGGGGTTATAATGTTTGTGCAGTCTAGCCTACCGCCCAGACCTACTTCGATTACAGCTATGTCTATATTGTTTTCGGCAAAATATTTGAAGGCAAGCGCTGTCGTTAGTTCAAAGAAGCTGGGATGCAGCGGCTCGAAAAAAGCCCGTTCGTTTTCCACGAAGTCTATCACGTATTCCTTACTGATGCAGACACCGTTTATCCTGATGCGTTCGCGGAAGTCTTTAAGGTGGGGTGACGTATATAGGCCGACCTTGTAGCCTGCGGCTTGCAGTATCGAGGCTATTGTGTGTGAACATGACCCTTTGCCGTTTGTTCCGGCAACGTGTATGGTCTTGTACTTTTGGTGCGGGTGGCCGAAATGTTCGTCAAGTTGTATGGTGTTATACAATCCCTCTTTATAAGCAACAGCGCCCACTTTTTGAAACATAGGGACGCTGTTGTATAAGTATTCGATAGTCTCTTCGTATGTCATCTTAA
>ERZ826146.128-NODE-128-length-88759-cov-6.145326_pt1 | contig 88759 bp, 84 predicted proteins | sample MGYA00519857_ERZ826146 | MGnify/ENA primary metagenome ERZ826146 (study PRJEB31778, sample SAMEA3449222) | human gut metagenome | biome: human gut; feature: human-associated habitat; material: faeces | place: United Kingdom | collected 2010/2012 ...
TATATTATTAATATATATATTAACACTCAAAATGCCCTGTTGGTTTTATACTGTGTTTAGATTATTTTATATATATTATATATAATATATAAATATATTATATATAATATATATAAAATAATCTAAACGTTGGATACTTACACGGAAAATTACAAAAATATTTTTACTATTGATTTTCTTATTATTTTTATTACTTATTTTCTTATTATTTTTACTTATAATTTTACTGATGCTGAAACTTGAGCTGGATTTCCATCTCTTAATCCAGATTTTATTATTGCTAAATCTCCAGCTAAACCTATTGCTAATTATATAAGAAATTCAATTAATGCTTTTACTTTTCCCCCGTAAAGGAAAGCATAGCAGAGATGCTATTAATTCTTTTATTATTTTTATTATTGAAATTGATCCAGACGAACTTCCAGTTATTACTTATGATTCAAAATAAGGTAATAAGATGTTCTCTTGCTGTTTCCTTTACGGGGGATGGAGTGAAGAGAATTAATTATATCACTCATCCAGTTATATTTCCAGCTAATAATTAAGATAATAATCTGGATATTATATATGAAAATCTTATAGATTTTATTACTTATTTTTAGTATCACGCCCGTAAAGGAAGGATCACGAAAGAGATCTTATTAATTCTTTTAATATATTTTCAGCTGATAATCCAGCTGTTGCTTATAATTTTAATCCAATTAAACCTAATGAAATAGTTATTTATGAATTTATTAGAGCTTTTACCGTTTCCCCCGTAAAGGAAATGCAAAGAGAAAATCCTAATTATCTTATTGTTAAACCATATAAAATTAGTATTAATTTTAATCATAGTAAAATTTGAAGATATGCGCGTCATTGAAATTAACGATATGCTTTATAAAATTACAGATAGAGATTATACTTTTATAAAAGATAAAGTAGAAAAATATCTACTTCGAGAAGCAAGTAAAACTGAAATTAAACAAGTTATTGATAGAATTCTTCATTATAATAAACCAGCTATTGCTGATTTATCTATTAAAGAGATCTATGAAGGAGAATATGGAATTAAATTTAATGAACAAGATTATTGAAATAGTTATATTATAACTATTAAAGTTATTAATAGAACGTTCTATAATAATTTTTTAAAATTCTATAATATTATTTTAGCGTAATATAATTTTAGTACTTATGAAAATTGTAGATATAAATAATAAATTATATATAGTTTCAGAAACTAAATATAAAGAGATTAAAACTATTCGTAAAAAATATATTAATAATATAGGAAAAGATTCTGAACGAAATAGTTATTTAAAATATATTGAATATTTTAATACTTTTGTTAAAGAGAACAAAGGAAGTTCTCCTAATACTACTATTATAGATGTTAGGATAAATAATAAATAATTATTAATTGGGTTTAACTTAGATTAAAAATAATAGAAATAATGAGGATAATGAGGATAAAATTATTTTTAATAATGCGGAATATGATAGTAAAGATAATAATTATGGAGAGATAAGAATAATAATAATAATACGTATTATAAATATTATGTCTATAAAGATAATAGTATAGGATTTATATTAGATAGATGTGAAATATGAATTATTTTTAATGATTATAGTGAGTATAAATATTGAATTATTAAATATAATATAGAGCATTATGCAGAAAGAGAAAATACTTGTAATGTATAATTTATATTATATGAGTGAAGAAAAGAGAATTATTTTAATAATAATAAAATAAATAATAATAAAATAAATAATGATATAATTAAATATATTATTAATAAAAATAATAATTATGATAATTATGATAATGTTGAGATTAGAATAAAAAATGGAAAATAGTTGTTCTATTGATAAAGAAAGTAATTATAGTAAAAGTATTAAGTTATTAAATATAATATATAAATATGAGAGAGGGACTATTTCTAATGATCCCCCGGCTACTATTATCGGTCTTGAAGTCCCCCCGTCAATGATATTAGAAAATATATTATTTTAAGTATTATAAATATAGTTATTAAAAATAATAATATTCAAGATATAATTAAAACTACTCAACCTCTTATAATTATCAGAATAAATCTTGGAATACAATTAACTAATCTTAATATTGTTATGAAAGTAGGTATCTTAAATTTTATTAATGCTACAATAGTTAGTATAGTTAGTCTTATCGCTATTGTTAATAGCGGAGCTAAATTTATATTCAATAATGAATATGAACAAGCTATAATTGGTGTTATAGCAGCAGCTATACTTACAATCAATTTAGTTTATCTTGGTACAAGACTTGCAAAGATATTTGGGAAGAAATAATATTCTTCCCTTTTCTTTTTATTACTAAACCTCTTATACTTGTCAAAATGAATATTGGCATAATGGTTATGCCGATCGCAGTAATCATAGCGAAGTTATTGTGGATAATAATGAAGCTCGTGCTAAAGGAGCACGTATTACAATTATGGAAACTTATAAAGTAAAGTTCCAGCGTATTAGTGTTTATGGTGATATTGATAACATTCGTTATCGTGTCATCCTTGATCAAAATATTCTTGGTTATAAAATGGACACTAATGGTCAAATAATCAGGAGCACTGTCAATTATATTGATATTGCTCCAAGTGCTTTGATTGCACAGACTATTCGTTGTGTGCCTAATCTTGGCATTATCCACGCTTATATTGTTGAAAAGAATTTGCGTGGAAGTGGCAAACGTGTTGGTATAGATGCTGCACAGTTGCAAGCATATCTTGCTGATGCAGATGTTACACTCGAACGAACTGAATTTCATCCTGGAGAGGAATATACTACCAGTGATGGAGAAGTTCGTACTCACGAATTTGATGGTTACACTACTACTATCAAAGATATAGTAGTTACTGCAAATGCTGAACGCATTGTTGATCGTGCTATCAACCGTATTATGCTTGGTGGCATTTGATATTATGGTGCTTGTGGGAGAAATCCTACAAGCACTATTTTTATTTAACAACCTCTTATAATAGTCAAAATAAAATTTGGCGAGGGAAATATCATATTTCCAATTAAGCCTACTTTTATTTTTATTAATTTTATTTCTTTTATTATTTATGATAAACGAGCGAGTATTAACAGAATATTTCCTTTTTGTAGAATTAGGACAAGTAATATCAATAACTATTCTAATTATTTTAGCAATAATTGGATACATTCAAATAAAGAAAGAAAAATGATAATTATTTTAATAACTATTATTATATTTATAATTATAGAGATAATCTTTAAGATCATTAAGAAGAAATAATTATGTTATTAACTATACTAAAAGCTATCGCTTTAATAATACTATATTTTATATTATTATATGGAATAGTAGTATCAACTAAATCTATTTTTGAAGATTGAAATAACCTCAAGATAATTATCATAATAAATATTGGAAAATATGGAAACAAAAGTATGCAAAGTATGCGGACAAGAATTACCTTTATCCGAATTTAGAAAATCACCATTTGCTACAAATGGTATCGCAACTTGTAAAAAATGTGTAAGTGAAAAAGTAAAAAAAACAAAATTATTTAAAGAAACAATAGGTTCTACTAATGCAGAATTAGCTAAATTTACTCCAAGAGAGTTAATAGAAGAACTAAAGTCAAGAGGATATAAAGGAAAGTTATATGTAACAAGAACAATAGAATTGTGATTATAAGTACTTTATAATAACTTTTTGTTATGGGATATTATCTTTAGTAGAATTTTGAGTAGCCATTTATATAGATATTTTAGGAATAAAATAGAGCTGAAGAGCAATAATTAAGATTATTAAATAATAGGAGGAGGATTAGTAATAGGATTTTGAGTAGGATTTTGAGTAGGATAAAGGAAAATTAGAGTTGAAGTGAAGACTATTAAATATCGGTAATAATAATAACAATAAGATTTTAAATAATAAAAGAGAAAGTTAGAGCTTCAACGAAGATCATTAAATGATTTTAATAGGAAAAATAGGAGGATAAATAGGAGGATAAATAGTAGGAAAAATAGCCCTGAGGAGCAAAATCCTCTCCATTTTATTCTCCTCCTCTAAAATCAATAGCATCTCAACCTTATCAAGCTTTAACATCTTCCATAAATTCTCTATTTTAATTTCCAAATCAAACAGTTTAATAAATTCAACAATTTAATAAATTCTCTATTGTATTCTCAATTTAAGCTTTAAAATTCAATCATGGAACTTTTAATTTAACATTAAATATACAAATATTATCAATATTATTATCAATATTATTATCAATATTATTATCAATATTGCTATAACTAATAATTATTCAATTAATATTATATGTAATTATATCTAAAATAAAACTATTTTTATTACCTTTATTAATATTATGATATTATCTAAATATTTAATTATTGCTGAAAAATATAATAATAGAGAACTATCCATATGGACTTGCAGAAATACTGCACAAGGGTATATAAAATTATTATTATCTATCGGATATACAAAAGAAGAAGTTCAACTATATAAACTATTAAAATGGCCATTATTTTCAAAAAAAATTAAAACATATTTAAAGATAACAAAATAATTATAAGCTATTTCTCCAGCTTTAATAGGAGATTAACCAACTAATTTTATAAAATTATTATGGAAACTAAAGTATTACAAGGTGTAGAACAGGATAGTACTGTTCAGCCTGAAGTTCAACAAAGTACTTATCAAGAAGCTATTAAGACTCTTCTTGCTTCTGGAGCAAAGAAAATCACAGGTCTTAAAGTAAAAAATGTTAATTTTACTGAGAAAGATAATTATGATATGGTATCATTTACTCTTTCAAGTAAGATTAAAGGTTTTGTAAGTGAAGACAATGGTCTTACTTATAAAGAAGGTCTTACTAATATTATTTTTAGTTCTACTTATGCTATTGCTGGAGCTATGAAAGAAGATGAAGAATTATCATGGATGGCTAATTATCTTATTGAACATCCTAAAGCTCTTCCTATTATTTTCAATGGTGCTACCATTGATATTATTCAAAAGGAAGTTAAAGAAGGTGAAGAATATAAGAATGTATTTTCTACCCGTGATAATGTAGATCCTGTTACTTTCGACCACGCTGTTATTATTAATAACATTATCAAATTCAAACTTGGTAAAGCTGGTCAGATTGGCGCTTCTCGTCTTATGGATAAGATGCTTGAATAATATGTTTATAAAGAGAGTAGTTTTAGTTATATTATTATAGCTAAACTATTCTCTTTATTTATATAATTAAGTTATCAAATTTTAATCAATTTTTATATTTAAATAAGAATACTATTATTAATATATGAAGAAAAAAAATTATTATATGTTTGCATATGTTAAATAATAGATTTATATTTGAGTATTCTTATAAATAAACAAACAATTTTAAATATTTTACTACTATGGAAAATAAAATTAATAAAAAAGCTGTTAAAGTTAAAGAAGTAGCACAAGAAGTTAATACTGTTAATGAAAATACTGTAGCTACTGAACAAGAGAATACTGTAGCTACTGAACAAGAGAATACTCCTACAAACAGTAAAGGAAGAACTATTAAAAATATTCCCAATCATATTACAGAACTTGCTCTTATTGTTAAGAACAATGCTCAAATTCGCAGATATACTGCAATTGCTATTATTAATTATCTTTGTCAGAAAGGAGAAATTAATAAAATTTCAGCAGAAGAACAAGCTAAAGGTAAAGGTAATTATGTAAATTTCCTTTGGGACAAATTTACTGTTAAAAGTAATGGTCTTTCTCGTGATTATCGTTATACTGAAAAGTTCTTTATTACAGCTTTAATTGGTTCGTTTACCTCTTTTGCTGCAAACTCTAAAGAAGTTATTATTAACTTTCTTAAAGAAGAAAATACAGATTTTAATATTGAATAATATATTATGTCTGATGTAGAAGAAAATGAAATAATTATTAATAGCGAATTATTAAATAATGATTTTGATGATCTTGCTTTTGAACCTGAAACTATTAAAGGTGATGAAGATAAAGAGTCCGCTATTAAATATAATTATTAATTAATAAATAATATTATGAATAAGTTTTGGTGGTCAATTATTATGATTGCAGCTATTGTAATTATTGCTATTATTGATATTAAAACTATGCCTATTTGGGTAGTTATTGTTAATGTAGCACTTGGTATTGTAGCTGCATTTGCAGCTTTTAGAATTGGAAAAATTCAAAAGCAAGTAAAGTAATAGTCCGTGAACTCTCCTTTACGGGGGAAAATCAAAAAGCTCTAATTTAACTATTTTAAATAGCTATGAGTAGTTATGTTTCGATAGGCAATTATACTAATTATATTATAGTTATTTGAAATAGTTATTTTATTGAACTATGGTGTAATGGTAACACACAAGATTTTGGTTCTTGGATTTCTGGTTCGAGTCCAGATGGTTCAACCAATATTAATAATTAAATTACTTATATTATGAGCACTAATAAATTTATAGAAAAACTTGACAAAGATTGGTTTAATAACATTAAAGATGATTTTAAAAATAAAGATGATATAGATAGAGAAAATAATCAAATAAATTTATTAAAAGAAATTAGTAAAACTAAAACGAATATTGATCTTATAAGATTACAAATTTCAAAAATTTTAGAAGAAGATTATATAGATATAGATTTATTAATTAAATATACTAAACAACATAATGATTTATATAACGAATTAAATATTCTTAATTATTATAAATCTATTTTTGGCATTGATTAATTTAATATTGGGCCTTTAGCTCAAAGGTTAGAGCAAATGACTCATAATCATTAGGTTACAAGTTCAAGTCTTGTAAGGCCCACTAATTATTATTTATTTATTGTTAAATTTAATTATTTTTATATTATAAAAGTAAAATTTATTATTGCTGGTATTAATAAAGAACTTCCTATTATTGAAACTGATAAAATTAATATTAAGTATTTTAAGTATTCTTATTGGTATAATTGTTACTTATGTAATTTATTATTTATGTAAGTAATAAAATATTATTACAAACACTATTGCTCATTCTAATAAAAATAGTATTAATTCTTTCTATCTTTTCGTTGCTATTCAATATGTTCATTATGCTAATTTTAGCACTCTTCTAATTCCTATCCAGAATACTATTTTTAGAGCAATAGTGTTTTTAATTTTAATACTATTAATTATATTTATTATATTATGGAAACAACTAAAATTAATGATTATAAAGAAGATAATCAAAATAATGAAAAAGTTTGCACAGCTAATATTTGTTATAGAGATCCAGATTTATATGAAGACTATGTAGAATTTCCTGATGGTTGTAAAGATTGTCCTTATTTTAAATAAATCACTAATAGCTCGGATGGTGGAATAGGTAGACACGCCGGACTTAAAATCCTGTGACCAGAACTGGTCGTGCGGGTTCGATTCCCGCTCCGAGTACAATTACATATATTAAGGTTCACTTTAAATGTTTAACCAAAAACTTTAAAATCATGTTACTTCCTTTAAACCTTAAAACTTCTAAAAGCGTAGCTTTAAGTATTATTAAAATTGATCAGTTTTATTCTATAAGACCATGTACTATTGTAAATGGTTTTGGTATGGATGAAATTGATAGTAGTTTTATTCTTACTAAAGCTAAAAATGAGAATTCTTTTTCTCCTATTCCTGTATTTGATTTCGATGAGAAATTTGATACAACTGGAGAAGATTTACTCATTCGTCTTAAGGAAAATATTAGCTAAACTCAAAGATGAGTTTAACTAAACATGATTAAGAAAGAAAGATTAATATCTTTCTCTCTTTTATTTTATTTTATTATATTGATTATGCTAATATAATACTTAATAATAATTTATATAATTTAATTATTTGTAAAATAGATAATTTTGTAGTTAATCAATATTATATAAATTGTATTACTGAAGATAATAATATTATTGGCTATCCAATCCACTATTGCCCGATATATGGAGCAAAACTTGAATAAAAGCTAATAATAGCTTATTTTAATAGAATTGATTTAATTAAATATAAAATTAGATCAATTCTATTATTTTATAAAATATTCAAAATTTTAGCTTAAAATAGCTATATTAAAATATAATATTATATGAGTACATATAAAGATATTATAACTAATTGCTTTAATAATGATAAAGTTATTCCACCAAGAATTATTATTAATAATAGAAACTACGAAACAAAATATATTTGTACTGAAATAAGAAAAATTATAAGTGATTATGATATAGATATATATAATACGAATTTTTATTATAAAAATATATCTGATCAGTATATACACAAAGATTATAAAATATATTTTCCTGAATTTGATAGAAATTTAATATTTAAAAATTATAAATTATTTAAATTAATTAAACATAGCGGGCTTTCTTGGTTTTATTGTATGGATGATAGAATTGCTTTTGTTAAATTTATGATAGATATAGTTAGTAAAGAAATAGATGATAATAAACGTAGTAAAAAGAAGGTAAAAGAATAGTATAGTTGATCTTCCTTTACGGGGGATATAGTAAAAGAATTAATTATATTTATTACACTATGAAAACTTACGATAAACAATATATTAAAGATTGCATATTAAATAAAAAAGTTATTCCTCCTATTATAAGAAAAGAAATATATATTGAAATATTAAAAAGTATTACAAATAGAAATGAAGATTTTATATGTATTGCTTTAGAAAATTATATATCTAACAATTATAATATAGATGATAGTATTATAGAAAAATTATTTTATTGTGAAGATACTGATTATAAATACGCTAAAATACTTCCAGAATTTAATAGAAATAATATTAATGAATATGCTAATCTATTTAATGATACTTATGATACTTTAGAGTACGCTTGGTTTCATATTACTGAAGAAGGTAGAGAGGATAGAATAACTTTCATAAAACTTATGATTAATCTTGTAAATAAAGAAATAAAACAAGAAAACAATTAATTAACTAATTTTATTAACTAAATTAAACATTGTAAAATTATGACTAATCGTCATTATGATGAAAATGGAGTTGTAAGGATGTTATCTAAAAATCCTTTTGTTACAGTTGATACTGTAAATAAATCTATTAGTTATTCTGAAGGTGCTGGTATTCATACTTTTGGAAAGATAGATTATCTTGTGAATTATCATCACTATCACGCCCGTAAAGGAAATGCAACAAGAGTTGCTTCTACTAATTATGAATATACTATTAATAAAAAACTTGCTAAACGAGATAATAAAAATAGTTTTGTAAGTTCTATTAAAAGTATATTTAAGAAACAATAATTAAACTATTATGCCTTATTTTGATTTTAGTGTTATTAAAAAACAAACTAACACTAATCATAAGAAAGCAAAACAATATATAATTCTTAAAAAAGACGTATATGGAGTTGTTCATATAGCAATTACAGGAATGTTATTTGTAAATGTTAATAATACTGTTATTCCTATTTTAAAAGATTGTTATAATACTATTGGAAAAGAGAAAATATTTTCTCTTAAATTAAATAAAAATTCTAAAAGATTATGTATTGTTAGAAATAAAAATGAAAGGCTAAATTATACAAATGAGAATTATTTACCTTTTGCTCCAGGTTGTGTAGTATATGGTAATTTACTTCTTAATCCTTATGGAACTACTTTATTCAATATAAAAAAAGTTATTATTGAATGGGATAATGAAGAAAGTAGAATTGCGTTTAATTATTGGAAAACTAATTATGAAGAAATAGAAAGAAATAGAAATAAAAATAAATAAATGGATCTTTATAGAAATGAAAATGAAAACAAACAATCCGTAACATTTACAAATGATCAGAATGCTGCAATAGATGAATTAATTTCATTTATTGCAGCTTCTTGGTCTGATAAAGATTTTATTAGAGGATTGTGTGGCCCAGGAGGTACTGGAAAAACTTTTGTTACTAAATATATTATTGAAAATTGTAAGTATAGTCATAGTGTAATTAAATGTACTGCACCTACTCATAAAGCCTGTCGTGTATTAAATAATGCTATTGGAAATATTAGAAATGTTGAAACTATACAAAGCACGTTTGGTCTTCGACTTGATTTAAAATTAGAAGATTTTAATCCAGAAAGACCACAATTTAATCCTATTGCTGGGCCTAAATTAGATAATATTAAATTACTTATTGTTGATGAAGCAAGTATGCTTCCAGCTAAATTAGTAAAATATATTATAAGTACTTGTAAAAGATTAAATATTAAAATTATATTTCAAGGAGATAGTTTTCAACTTCCTCCTGTTGGAGAAAAGCAAAGTTATGCTTTTACACAATGTTATAAAACAAATTATCTTAATGAAATTGTAAGACAAGGAAATGATAATCCTATAAGAGATATATTAAGCATTCTTCGAGAAGATATTAAAAATAAAACTTATAGATTTTTAGAATTTATTTCTAAAAACAGAAATAAATATTTTTATAATGATGTAAATGAAGGATTTTTTGTATGTGGTGCAAATAAGTTTAAAGAATTAGTAGATAAATCTTTTCTTGATGAAGAATATACTAAAAATATTGATATGTATAGAATTGTAGCTTATACAAATAAATGTGTTAGTAGTTGGAATAATTATATTCGTCATACTATAATTAAGGATAATGATAAAGCTATAATTACTAAAAATGATTTAATAATGTCATATGAAACTATTGTTGATGAATATTTAAGTATAATTATTAATAATAGTGAAGAATATATTATTAAAGATATTACTAATTACGTAGATGATAAATATAGTTTTAAAGGTTTTCTTGTTAAATTCCAAATGATACACGGAGGACATATAACTAAACCTTTATTTATAATAGATCATAGGGATAAGTTTACTATTCAAAAATATGATAAAGTTATAAGTGAACTTATTAATGCAGCTAAATCTGCATCTTCTTCTACAAGAGGGACAAGATGGAAAGAATATTATAATTTTAAGAAAAAATATTTATTAGCAACTAATGTAATAAATAAGTCTGGTAAAATTATTTATTATAGAGATATAGATTATGGATTTGCTATTAGTGGACACAAGAGTTAGTAACTTGGCTCTTGTAAAATCCCTTTAATTGCTGGAACATCGTGAAGATAATAGTGCTACAACATAGAATGAAAATTCAAGTGTGAATGCTTGAAAAACTATTATTATATGACAATCAGCAGCCAAGACTACTCATTATGTTGTGAAACATAATAATAGTAAGGTTCATCGACTATCCGAAAGGAGTACTAATAATAGTATTATAACTATTATTGGGAAAAGGGGGAAAATTATTCATAATATTATAAAAAGAATAATTTAAGATATAGTCAGGCTTATAATGAAAGTTATAAGGTTATGCAAGGCTCTACTTATGATACTGTTTTTGTTGATGTAAATAACATGGTATTCGATTCTAATGGTATTCCTTATGCAGATCAAGATGAACTATTAAGAAGATTATATGTTGCTTGTTCAAGAGCAAGAAAAAATCTTATATTATGCTATGGGAATTAGAAAAAAAATAAATAAAGATATAGAATTATTCCATAATAATTATACTTCTATACCTATTGATAAAAATAATATTTGTATTAATTGTCCTAATAGAATTTTTCATACAGGAGAACACGTAAAATTTGGTTTTGGCAATCCATCTTCGGGAAATTTATTTATATTACCAACTTTTAATAATATAAGAGAAATTATAAATATATTATCTAAAGAATATACTGAAATTACAGGATTAGATACATTTGAAAATATTTATATTACAGCAAAAGTAAAATGTATTACTGATAAAAATTATAATACTTATTTACAATCTATTCAGTATTGTAGATATTTTCTTAAATATGAAACTGAAAAATTTATATTTAGAAATATATTATATTTATACACTAATAATGGTGAATATGATGTTAATCTTCCATATAATCAAATTAAAATAATATTTAATAATAATCAAAAAGGAAGATATAATAATTTTAAAGTATTATTTGCTAATGCTATAAATTCTTTTATATGATTATTACTAAATTTTATGATATTGAAGTTTTAAAAAACTTCTTTTCTATTACTATTGTTGATATTACTTCTTATCTTAATATAATGAAAGATGCTTGTAAAATAGAAGTTAAAAAAGATAAAGAAGTAAAAACTCCTATTCCTTTAGTTCAAAAATATACTGTAAAAGAAATAAAAGAATTACTCAATCAAGTAAAAGTTGAACAATATTATATTACAGATACAGATGATAGTCAATTATTATCTATGGTTTCAGCTATAAATAATATGCGTTATCATAAAGAAATAATTGATAATAATGAGATAGATATTATTACTCATTTATATGGCTATAATAGTTCTAAATATGACGATTTAATGGTTGCTGCACTATTAATGCACTTTGATCAATATAATACTACCAAAGAACTTATTAGAATGCTATATGAAACTTCACAAAAAATAATATCTTTACAAAATAATGAAGAATTAGCTAAAAAAGATTTTTATATTGATTCTTTAAGAAAATATAAATTACCTTTTATAGGAGTTGATATAATGACTATTTTTGCTTTAAATAAAGCAAATACTATTATTGATAGAAATGGTGATAAAAAACCTGTACCTAAAAGTCTTAAACAAACTTCTATTAATATTCAATGGTATGAACTATTAGAATTTACTTTTCCTCCTATTTGTGAGAAAGATGTAGATTATTATTATAAAGAAGATAGATATAGAGGAATGTCTATTGCTCAATTAAACGATCTTATTAATGAATGGGATCGTTATATTCTTACTGAATATATTCCTCCTATGATGTATTATAATAAAAATGACTGTTTTATTGGATGTGAAATAGTTAGATTATATATTGATGAAATTAGATTAAGATATACTATATCGCGCTCTTATAAAGTAAATGTTTTAAGTGCCAGCCGTAGTAAAATGGCTGACATTCTATTTAGTAAATTTTATTCTGAATTTAGTGGACTTCATCCTTCTCAATGGAAAGGTAAAATTACTGAAAGAAAAGCATTATCTTTTAAAAAAGTTATATTTGATTCTATTAAATTTAAAACTCCAGCTCTTCAAGAAATGCTTGAAGAATTAAAACAAATTGTTATTTATTCTATTGGTAAAAAAGCATTAAAAGATGTTGCTCCTAATTATCCTAATTTTAAATATTTAAAAAGCGATATTAATAATGCTTGGTTTGAAATTACTATAAATAATTTAACTTATTCTATTGCAACAGGAGGATTGCATAGTCAAGATATTCCAAGAGTATTAATAAGTACTTGGGACGGTGTATCTTCCTTTACGGGGGAAACGGTAAAGAGAAATAATGAAGATAATAATAATTTTGTTTATGTTCATTATGATATCTCTTCATTTTATCCTTCTATTATGGCTGAATATAATATTGGCCCTAAACATCTTAATGTTAATATTTTTAGTAAACTTATTCGTTGGCTAAGAGATACTCGTATTGAAGCTAAACATAGCGAACAAGATATTATAGATGATATTCCTAAAAATGTTCTTGCAGAAGCGTTAAAGATTGTCATTAATAGTATTTATGGAAAGTTAGGTTTTGCTTATGGAGATATTTGCGATAGACTTGCTGTGCTTAAAGTTACTATTAATGGACAGTTAATGATTATGATGTTATGTGAAGAATTGGAGTTGAATGGGATAGAGATAGCATCTGCGAATACTGATGGTATAGTTGTCAAACTTTTTGAAAATAAAGTCGAAACATTTAAAGCTATTACTGAACAGTGGCAAAAAGATACAAGATTAAGTGCTGATAGTGAATATTATAAAATTTATGCTTGTAGAGATATAAATAATTATTTTTGTCAAGAAACCAATGGTAAACTTACATATAAAGGTGCGTTGCATCCTTTACAATATGCTATTGATTTGAAAAAAGGATATAATATGCCTATTGTAGCTAAAGCTGTTGTAGAATATTTTATTAATAATACTCCTATTACTGAAACATTATATAAAGCTACAAATATTTTAGATTTTTGTAAAACTCAAAATATAGGAAGACAATTTCATGTAGAAGAAACTATTATAGATAAAAATGGGAATACTGTTTATAAAGAAAATCAAAGAAATTGTAGATTTTATGTATCTAATAATGGTTCTATAATAGAAAAAGTACATAATACTGAAAAATCAAGAGGAAAACTTTGTGCAGGATTTAAAACTACTATTCTTAATAGTTTAGATGATAAAGATATTTCTTTAAGAGATATTAATTATCAGTATTATTATGATGAAGCATTTAAGATTATTAATCCTATTAAATTAGGAATTAGTCCTGCGTTAAAAGGAAATAATATTAAAAAAACTAAAAGTGGAAAAGTTTTAATTAAAAAATATAGTGGAGCTTTTAATACTTTATTTGACGATTAAATATGAATGTATTAAATAACTATTATGAAGAAGTAGCTAATAAATGGAAAAGTCAAAAAGGTATTGGAAGTGTATATTGTATTAAGCCTTTTAATTATTCTGAATTAGCTATAAATATAATTAATAAAGTTCTTGCTAAAAATAAAGATTCAAGAATATTTATTGTAACAGATTGTTTTAATACAAGACAATCTATTATTGATGCTTTTTATAAAAATAATATTGATAAAGACACTATTAAAGTTTTAAGTTTTGATTATATAAAGAAAGGATATAATTATAATTATGATTTAATTATACTGATAGGAATTAATAATTATGATAGTAGAATTAGTTATTTAAAACAATGTACTAAATTTATTCTTTCTATAATGACTAAAACTATTATTGATTCTGATAATACTAATTTATTAAATAATACATTACCTATTATAATTACAAGTATAAGTAAAGAAGATGCAGTTAAAGCTAAAAGATTTTCCCCCGTAGAGGAACATCGCATAGCAATTGAATTAGATGATAATGATAAAAAAGAATATGATAAACAAACTGCGTTTATTAATAATTCTATGACTGTAATAGGAAATATTGAAAACATTAAAAGAATTAAATGTGGTGACTATAAATTAAATTTATCTGCTGCTGAAGTTAGATATAATATTGCTAAATCTAATGGATGGTCTGAAAATTTAGATATGTCTATTCCTTTTAATAAACAAATAGATGAAATTTATAATCCTAATGCACTATTGGAAAGAGTTTGTACTATTTATGAAATAATGAAAAATCGTAGAAATTTAGTTACTGATAATAAAAATAAATTACCTGTAATATTAGATATTATTAATAGACATCCTGATAAACAATTTGTTATTATATCTAAACGTGGTGAATTTGCGGCAGAAATTACTAAATATTTAAATAATAATAACATTAAATGTGGAGATTATCACGATAATATTGAAAGTGCTATTGCTGTTGATGATAATGGTATTCCTATATTAATTAAATCGGGTAAAGACAAAGGCAAGCCAAAAATAGTATGTTCGCAAGCTATTTCCAGCTCAAATTTAAGATATTATAATGATAACCGATTAACTGTATTATCAACTAAAAACGCATCATTAAATAAGCTAAATTTAGCTTGCTTCGGATTGATAATTACTTCTCCTCTTTGTGATAGTGTTATTGATATTAGAAATAAATTTAAAGAAATAGAATTTAATACTACACCTAACCTTGTATATACTATTTATTGTAATTCTACTATTGAAGCTAAATCTATTGCTGCAACAAAAGAAACTCCGATATATAAAATAATTAATGAAACGGAAAAAGAAATCTTATACGATGAAGAAAGCGGAGATATAATTTTATAAAATTTTATTTATTTTTTTTTGCTAATAGATTTGGTAGTTATAAATATATATATTATAATTGTGATGTAAAACTAATACGGTTCTTTGATATATGGACGGAATAAATGAACAAAAAGAAAGTATTAGTAATAACGATACGCCTGTTATTACTAATAACAAATCTGGAGTTCAACATTCAGTTGCCGTTCGTGATAATTTTAATGGTAATAGTCTTTCTTCAATTAATCTTTTCGATAATGAACAGTTAGCTGCCGCTACTGCATTTTTAGATAAGATTATGAGAAGTGATAAAGGTGGTATTAAAAGTGTAAATGATGGTTTAGCTATTCTTATGAGAGCTAAAGATCTTAATATGCCTTTTAGTACAGCTATTGAACATATTCACGTTATTAATGGTAAAACTGGTGTTGATATTCACGTTATTAAAGCATTATTATCGAGGGCAGGTGTTACTTGGCGTTGTATTAATAATTATTCACCTCTGTATGAATATACAGACGGTATTAATGTTTATATTGATGGGAAACTTCCAGATTTTGTTGAAAGATGTAAATCTGTAAAAGAAGCTAATGAGAAACGTATTGCCGATGAAAAGAACGGAATTACTAATGAAACAGTATATATATATCCTGTTAGTTGGTATAGTGATTTTTCAGGCAATATTTATAAAAGCTATAATTTAACAAATAAGTTTGAAGTTGCTGTTAATAGACAGCACGCAGATAGTATTATTAAATCTGGAAAAATTCCTATTTATAGAATAGCCAATCAACCTGTAGATTATATTACTAAATATGAATTTACAAGAATTATAAATGGAAATACTGTAACAGCTATTGGAGAATTTACTTATTCAGAAGCTCAAACAGCTAAATTATTTGAAAAAGATACTTATGCTAAATATCCTAAAATATTAATTAGTCATAGAGCTTTTACTTATGGCGCTCGTGATATAGCGTCTGATGTTATTATGGGTTGTATGGAAACTACTGAATTAAAGATTATAAGTGGTAAAGAATTAGATAATATAGAATTAGCAGAAGTAGAGGATTTATCTGCAACTACTAAAATGTAGTTAATATTCCTCTAAAACATTATAAACAAACTAATTTTTATTAACATTTTTTAAAACAAAATTATTATGAAAAGCGTAAATGTAAAGTTTGGTTTCTCGGCTGTTAATGCAGGTCAGCGTAATGTTAATTATGATCCGCAGGTTATTGCAGTTTCTACTCCCGGTGGTTTCCGTATTACTTCTCCTGTAAGTAAGATTTTGAATGTTCAGCATGGTGATTATATTATGTTTATTAATAATATTCCTGGTATTGATAAGGCTATTGCTGAACGTAATGAAGCACTTGTTGAGTTCTGTGATGAGAATGGTATTGATTTTGATTCTCCGGAGGCAGCTATTGCTATTCACAAGGAATTTGATAAGTGGGGTATCGCAAAGGGTATTGTAGAAAAAGATGTCAAAGGTAATGTTCGTACTACTAACGAGCGTCTTAGTAAAGATGAGCGTATGAAGTTCGTAAAAGAGAATTTCGAAGAGATGCTGGAAGCTGCTATGGCTCAAGATGATGATGAGCTTAAAGCTGCTCTTTCTCGTGAAGATGCAACTCTTGGAGAAAAGATAAATATTCTTTGTCCTTTTGTTAAGGGTCGTGAAATTCCTAAATATCGTGGTTCGAAAGTAGCAAGTCCGAGCGAAGTAACCGGCGCTGGTGTTAATCTTACGTTTACTGATACTAATGTATGGAATCAACTCAAGTATGATCTTGGTGATAGCGCAAATAAAATTAATCGTATCTTTGATGCTGATGTAACGACTATTGAACAGATTTTCGTATTCGACGGTTATGAGAATGTTAAGGTAAATGTTGTTATGATGGGTGAATATACCGATAAAGCTCCCGTTCGTATTGGTACAGCTAACGAAGAGTAATTCCGTTTCATATATTAACTAAATGATGGCTAAAATACTATTAATATTTAATGGTGTTTTAGCCATTTTTTATATTCATTTATTAAACAATTAAATTTGCAAATTTATGGTACAAGAAAAAGATGGAAAAAGCACTACTGATCAAAGTGCTGAACCTAAAGTAATTAAAAAAGCCCGTCGTGGTATTACAAATGAAGTTCGAGGAGCTGCGCGTATTAAATTTTCACAGCGAGATGCAAATCCTCAAAATGGACTGTTTTTAGCTCATATTGAAGATATTAAAGTTACGGAAACTACTATTGGAGAAGATTCTGTAGGTCTTCCCTCTTTTACAGGAATGACTATTCCTAAAATTCAAATTACATTTGCAAGTAATCATAAAAACATTAGTGAGCGTCGTTATATTACTCAACAATTAATGCCTGCAGAGTCTAATGTAGATACTATTCCTGGTGGTAAAGATGAATGGAAAGTTAATTCTATTCTTCAAATGATGAAACATTATATGGATGTATTTATTCTTAAAGGCCGTGAAATGACTGAAGAGGAAGAAGATGCTCTTACTTTACCATTTGAAGATTTTGATGAGAATGGAGAATATGTTTCTGTTCCTGTAGAAGAAGTGATTGCTGGATGGAAAACATTATTTACTAATTTTGTAGCAATTATGCGAAACGATCGTGTAGATAATGGTATTCCTGTTTATAAGAAATCCGCAAATGAATTTATTACTATTTGGCTTAAACTTCTTTGTTGCATTAAACAAAAAGGAGCTTGGAAAGCTATTAATAGTGGAAGAAACGCAGGAGATTTAGCTGTTCCTGGATTTGTAGGAGAAGGTATTATTGAAATTTATAAAGCTAACTCACTTCCTACTCTTCGTGTAGATGTAAGCAAAGAAAGTATTATTTTGCAAGAAATAGCTAAAACTCCTACTATGCCTAATGTAGGTTCTGCACCTGGTATAGCTGGTGTGCCTATTACTCAATCTGCTCCTGGTATGGTTATGCCTGAAAGTCCTATTGATTTTGGTTCTCCTGCGGACGGACTTCCTTTCTAAAATAATAAATGACGATAGTATATTTGATTTCATATTGGGGGAGGCATTAATAAAATGCCTCCCTCTTTATTTATAGTATGAAAAGAAATATAAATAATGCTAAATTAGATAAAAATTTTATTCTTTCTAAAATAAGTCAAATAAGTATATTTTCTGCATATTTAGGTTTAAGTGAAGAAGATATTAAACATTGTATTGATACTGGAGAACTAATTATTTCTCCTTTAAGATATGATCGTCATCCTACTTGTGGATTTAGATATGATAATAGGGGAAAACTTAAATTTAAAGATTTTGCAGGATTTATATGGGGAGATTGTTTTGATATAGCTGCCTATGTAATTTCATATACATATAATATATCTATTGATATTACTAATAAAAAGGATTTTATATCTGTATTAAAACATATTGCATTTACTTTTGGAAATATTATTTATGGAAACGAAAAAGATGAAAATGTATTAAAAGATCTTTCTATAGGAAGAGATAATATTAAAAAAAGTAAACCTATTATAGAATTTGTAGTTAGAGAATGGAATAAATATGATATTGAATATTGGGAAAAAGGAGGAGTAGATTTAAATTGGTTAAATATTAATTTTATATATGCTGTAGATCAATATTATATAAATAGAAAAACTAATCCTCAACCAAAATATATTTATGATAAAAAAGATCCTTGTTACGCTTATGTAACAGGCAGAGATAATAAAGGAATACATGATGTTAAATTGTATTTTCCTAAAAGAGATAAACATTATACTAAATTTATTACTAATTATAATCATTTAGAAGGTATTTATAATCTTGAAAGAGATGATTATGATTACATAGTAATTACTAAATCTACTAAAGATAGAGTAGCTTTAAGTAAAATGCTATGGGCGATGTCTTCCTTTACGGGGGATAAAGTAAAAGCAAAAATTGGAACTATTAATATTCCTGCTGAAAATTATAAATTAAGTACTGCTGAATATTATTGGTTATACAATAAACTTGCTATTAAAGATAGTAAGCGATTAATATGTTTAATGGATAATGACAAATCTGGATATTTAGAGGCAATATATTTGAGAGATGAATTTGGTATGTTGCCAATTTATATCCCTAAAATATATAATGCCAAAGATTTCTTTGAATTAAGAAGTATTTATGGTTTTAATAAATGTAAAGAATTTATTATAGAAACTTATAATAAAATTAATGATTATGTTACAAGAAATCAATCTATTAGGAATAAGAAAACAAGCGATATTATGCCATTTTGAAGAGATATGTAATTTAGCTGTTATGAAAGAAATAACTGAAACTGATGAAAAAAATATTGATAAAGGATTAAGATTTAATACAGGAACTCAATTTATAGAAAGAGATAAAATTATTTTATACGGAGAAATAGATTTTAATAATAAAGATGATATTAAACTTATAAAAAGCAAAAATCTAATGTTTCCAGAAATAGTAAGTAATATTATATATAGTACATTTGATTATAAATCTGGAATAGCTACTCCAATAAATAATGTTTATAAAATGACTATTGAAGTTGATCCTGTTAAATGGTTTATGTATAATTATTGTTTAATAGGAAAACCTAAAAGAATTATAGTATATAAAACTACTAAAAGCTATTTATGACAATAATTATAGATGAAAAAGAATATTCTTTTCCTGATTATAAATTAAATCATTTAGATTATAGATATTTGGATAATTGTATTAAAACTAAAATTCCTCAAGATATATTTAATTCTCTATTAAATGATCTTGATTGTACTAAAGAATTTAGTTGTGGTCGTCCTATGATGACTAATTATCCTATGTATGCAAGAAATATTAATGCTTATTTTTATATATTAGAAACTTTAAATTATACTGAAAATAGTGATGAATATAAAGAATATATAAATAAACTTATTGATATTCATACTAAAAATATAGAATTTGAAATTAACAATCCTTATATTCCTCCTATTACTAAATCTAAAAAATCTAAAAGAAAAACTATTACTTATAAAACTAAAGATCTTATTACTGGAGAAGATACTTTTCTTATACAAGATATTAAAACTAAAAAATATAAAATTAATAAAGATCCTAATATTTTAAATAAACATAAAAAATATACAGGTAGAGATTTATCTGAAATGTATTTTGATTTTACAAATAAAGAAGAATATTAATATATGAACGAATATAAGCCTTTATATCGTAGAAATAATTTAGGCCGTCCTTGTTTTTGGGAAGCAAAAGTTAGTGGATCTTCTACTCAAAATATTATTATTGTTTCTCATGGAATAGTTGGTAAAGCTATTCAAGTAGAAGAAATACACGTTGCTCGTAATCCTAAAGATGAAGTTGAGTCAAGATATAAACAAAAAAGAAAACAAGGATATAAATTTCTTGATGAAATAAAAGATGATAGTTGGAGCACGCCCGTAAAGGAAGATGCACTCCTTACCTATCTTGAAACTTATTTACCTTATGATAGAACTACTGCTGATGGAACATTACTTCCAATGTTAGCTAAAACATTTAATAATACTAATAATAAAATATTTAATAAAACTCCTATTAGAATAGGACAATATAAAATTAATGGACTTCGTTGTATTATTAGTGCTAAACGAAATAATACCGATATGTTTAAGCCTATTAATTTAAGATTTCAATCTCGTGAAGGAACTTATTGGAATAGTCTTTCTAATCTTGAAGATTATTTATTAACTGTTATTCCTAATGAATTTCTTAATAAAATGATTGATGAAGATTGGGAGTTAGATGGTGAACTATATCTTCCTGGTTATAAAGTTAATGAAATTAATCATTTTGTTAAAGATTCTAAATGTAAAGAAAATAAGTTTATTCAGTATTGGTGTTATGATGCTATAATTGACGATACTCCTCAATATAGAAGACTTGATATTCTTGGCCAAGTATTTGAAAATAGAACTTATGAATTTACAAGTTTAAATAATCATTTAAATAATAAAGAAAGATTTATTTATATTAATAATTATACTATTGAAAATGAAGATGATGCTGTAAAACATAGAAATCTATTTATTAATCTTGGTTTTGAAGGTTTAATTCTTCGTGATCCTGATAAAGAATATCAAATAGGTAAACGTAATTCTTCTATGATTAAATTTAAAGATGTTATGGAAGGATCTTTTAAAATTATTGATATTTATCCTGAAGGAATTTCAAGAAATATTCCTTTATTTTTATGTAAAAATGATATAAATAATGAAACTTTTGAAGTTCATATTAATGGCACTTTAAAAGATCAAGAAAAATATTTATATTCTAAAGATAAATTTATAGGTAAAACATTATATATTACTTTTGGTGAAAGAAGTGGAGTTTCTCGTGTTCCTTTTCACGTAAAAACTGTTCGTCTTGAATAATAATATGCTAACTGATATATATTCTTATAATATAATTAATCCTGTTGTTAATAAAAAAAGAGCTTGGTTTGATATTAAAAAAGGATTAATATTTATGCCTACTAATATTAATTATAGATATTTTGTTGAATGCGCTCTTAATGTTGATAAATTAGGTAGACAATATTATATTTTATTATCTAATCATAAATTTAATGAAAATTGTAGGCTTTGTCAAGTTGATGGTTATGGAAGAGTAAAGATTCTTGTTAGAGGAGAATTAAAAGATTATCTTAATTCTAATTCTAATTGTAATTTTAATATTAATATGGAATTAATAGATAATTATGATATATATGACGTTTATTGTATTTCTATTTGAGGTATTGCAAGTGCTGAACTATATATTCAGCACTATTTTTTTTGATTAGCAAGAATATTTATATATAATAAATAACCAAAATAAGCTATTTTAAGCTATTTTGCAGCAAAATATATAAATCTAATATATTTATATGAATTAAAAATATATGCGTTCAAAATAGCTTATTTTGACTTCAAGTTATATAATATTTTTTCAAAAAAATATTAGGTAAAGTCGTATATTATTTATATATTTGTATCTATGGATATTAAAAGTAGATTAATTATAGGTTTATCTGGACAAAAAGGTTCTGGTAAAGATTTAACTGCCTCTATTATTGATTATATTATTAAAAAAAATATTAGAGGAGCAAATTATAAAGATTGGGTGTTGTATGATGTAATTAATAAAGAAAAAGAATTAAAAACCATTGTTCATTTTGCTGATCCTTTAAAAGAATTTATATCTAAACTATTTAATATTAATATTAAATATTTTTATGATAGAAATTATAAAGATGATAAATATATTAAATTAGCTGTATATACTTCTGGAAAATGTACTATTACAAATGCTTTTATAAGTGAAGAAGAAGCTAAAAATAAAAAATACTTAATAGTTACTTATGATGAATTAATTAGACTTCCTCTTTCATATTGGATGCTAAATAATAATATGTGTATTAAAATTAGAACTTTACTACAATATATTGGAACTGATATAGGAAAACAATTAATTGATAATAGTTTATGGATAAAATTAATTGCTAATACTATAAGTACTAAAGCTACTAAATATAGATTATGTATCATTCCTGATGTTAGATTTAGAGATGAAGTTGAAATGATAAAGAAATTAGGTGGTATAATTATTAAAATAAATGGAAATATTAAAAGTAATAATAATGATAAACATATTTCAGAATGTATAGATAATATTAAAGAAGATTATATTATAGATAATAATGGCACTAAATTTAATTTGTTTTATAATATATTTAATATTATTAATACTGTATATAGAGAAAAACGAGAAATAATAGAAAGTAAGAATAATGGCTGACATCCTTCCTTTACGGGGGATAAAGTAAAAAGATTTAATTATGATTTTAATTGAACCTAAAGTAGAATTATTAAAAGAAGATAATTTTTATTCTCATGTTGCCAATTGTGCCAGAGTTTGTTATGCTTCTAATAATAATTCTAATATAAATGATGAGCAATTTTGTAAGAATGTTTTAATAGCAAATAATCATTTATCTATGTTTCGTCATGCTACTATTTATTGTAAATATGATGAAGATTATTGGAATAAACATATAGTAGATACTTATTTTTATTTTGCAACAAATGTAAAAATTATTGATAATGAGGATTTATATGTTGTAATGAATGGACAATCTTATTTAGAATTTAAAAGAAATAATATTGTTAAATATAATGAAATAGCTAAACATATTATAAAAGATCTTCCTGACAATCTTAAAGAATATAAAAGATTTACTTTTAAAGTTACTACTCAAATTAGTACATCAAGAGAATTAAATAGAGTTAGTCCTAACAATATTGCTGAAAGAAGTACAAGATATTGTAATTATAGTAAAGATAAATTTAATAATCAAATTTCTATTTGTAAACCTTACTATTATGATAATTTAGAAATTGCCGATCAATTAGCATTTATTAATAGAATGTCTGAATATGAAAGTAATTATCTTAATAGAATAAATAGAGGATGGAGTCCTGAAGACGCAAGAGAATTTCTTCCTTTATGTACTGCTACTGAGGTAATTTATACATATACTGTAAAAGAATGGAGGCATATTATAGATCTTCGTTATTATGGAACTACTGGAAAACCACATCCTAATGCTAAAATTATAGCTGGTTTAATTCGTGATCAACTTATTTATTTAGGATATAAATTTAGAGATTAATATGTATATAATTAAAGCAATGATAGATAATATTGAACAATATTATTGTGGAGAAATATATAAAGAATCTGAAATAGAATTTAACTCAGATATAAATTTAGCTACTAAATTTTCTGTTTATTTTATTGTTAATTTAAAAGTAAAAGAAATTAAGTCTATTATTAAAAATATAAATATACAAGATATAAAAATTATTAATATTAACGAAAATGAAATTGCATTATGAATTGGAAATGTTTATTATATGGAGGATGTGAATACGAAGTTTATAAGGAAGATCCTTATATAGATATAAGAGGAAATATAATAGGAACAGTATTTGTTCTTAAATGTAAAAAATGCGGAGATTTAAAAACTAAAGTAATAATTAATACAAATTTATATGGAAGATAATATTTATAAAATTCAAGAAAATATAAATAGAATATTTATTGAAATAGAAGAAAATGCTGGTGAAATTACTGAAGAGCAATTAGAGCAACTTAATATTAATCAAGAAAATCTTCGTCAAAAACTTTCAGATTATAATAAAGCTATTCAAGTTTATAAAAATTATAATGAAGGTATAGCTAATGAAATTAAAAGACTTCAAGAACTTAAGAAAACTCGTACTAATAGAATTGAAGTCTTACGAAATACTATGAAAAATGCTGTTATTAATTTTGGTAGCGATGGCAAATCTGGAAATAAAGTTATTGAATTAGAAGATTGTAAGTTGTTTACAAAATCTACTATTTCTGTTATTGAAAATAAGGAAAGACTTGATATTTTAAGATATGAATTTATTGAATATTGTAGAGAATTATATAAAAACGATTTATTAATTACAGGAGATGATATTGATGTTCAAGGTTTAATTGATGCTATTAATGCTAAATGTATTACAGAAAGAGAAGAGAATTTTATTCCATTTACTATTTATGATTTTATTTGCGCAAATATTACTTTTAAATTTACTGTTTCATTAAAGAATTTAATTGAAAGTAATAATTATTTATTACAAGCGTATTATGGATTAGATTATTCTACTGGAGTAGATATAGATATAGATAAAAATGCTGTAAAATATATAGTTAAAGATCAAAATACAAATGATAATATTACTATTGCAAATCTTGAAAATACTAATTCGTTATGTATAAAATAGAAAAAGATAATTCTGATTTTATGATCTTTATTAAAACTGAATTAAATAAGTTAGAAAAAGATTATGGAACAGAATATACTGATGTTATATTTAATATTATTGTAGAATTAGTATATAAACATAATATTAAAAGTATTAATTATAATGATATATTAAATAAAGTTAATAGACTTGTAAATAATTATCCAATAACATCTATTAATTTAGATAATGAAAATAATAAATGTATTTATATTGCTAAAGACGAAATTAATAATAAATGGTATTATAATAGAGCTTATAAAATTATTGTAGATAAATTATATAATCTTACTAATAATGAAGAACTTTATCTTCCTGAAAAAGAAGAATTATTTAATGAACGTATTTATATTACAAGAGGAGGAGTAGTTTCTGGAGAATATATTAATAAATGTTATATTAAAAATTTAAATTTTTATCCAAGAGATCCTGTAACTATTAATTGTTCAAGAATTACTAATTATGAAGATATTAATATATATACAATAGATTCTCGTTCTCCTAAACTAAAAGTTCTTAAAGAATTTTATAATGTTTCTATTAATATAGATGATAAATATAAATATATAGATATTCGTAAATTTAAGAAGTTATGATAACAACTGTTACAGTAATTTTAATAATAACTATTATAATAGTATCACTATTATTTGGTTATTATTTTGGAAAAAGTGTAGGTATTACTATGGCTATAAATTATATAGATGATAAATATACTAATAAAAATAAACAAGTTAGTAATATTTTTAAAGGTATTTTGAATAATTATAATAAAATTAAAAAAACTACAGTCGCTCCTATTATTAAATTTTTAGTAATGTTTGGATTTAATTTTATAATGTTGTTATTATTATTTTTATATTATGAGTTTCAATGTTAAAGGACTTCCTTTTAATTATAAAGGAGTTGTAGATGTTTCAGATTGTGAAACTGCCGCAGATGTTATTAAAAAAGCAAAATTTAATTGGGAAGTTGGTAAATGTAATATTGTGGGTAAAATGCCAGCTCATATTAATGAAGATCTAAATGCGGATGCTTTCCTTTACGGGGGAGAAGTATATAGAACTTTTAAAAATAATTATGCTACTTATCGTAAAGATTTAAATATTCCTTTAGGCATAGTTAAAGGAAAATATACACCTGTTCAAAATATTGAAGCTTTTAATTTCTTTGATGATGCTATTGGAGTAGATAAAGCAATTTGGCAAACAGCTGGAATTTTTGGAAATGGAGAACGTATATTTGTAAGTGCTAAATTGCCAGATACTATATTAGTTAATGGAGATCCAGTAGATAATTATTTAGTATTTACTAATTCTCATGATGGAAGTTCTGGAGTTAAAATATTATTTACTCCAATTAGAATTATTTGTGAAAATACATTAACTGCTGCTATTAATACAAGTTCTAATTTTATAACTTTTAGACATACTAAAAGTGTTCATTCTAAAATAAATATTGCAACAGAAATACTTGGCATTTGTAAACAAAAGAGCGAACGTATAAACGAATGTTATAATCTTCTTGCAAAGAAATCTATTTCTGATAATAATTATATAGAATGGCTTTGTAGTAATATATTAACAGATAAAGAATATCAAGATGTTATTGATTCTGGATATACATTTGAAGCATTAGTTAATAAAAATTGGAGAGCTATTGATGCAAGTGGCGTTTCTATGCGTAAAGTTAATATTTTAAATAAAACTTTTAATTATTATTATGAAGGCCCTGGACAAAAAGAATTTGTTGGTACTTTATGGGGGGCTGTAAATAGTATTACTGGATATTATTCTAATATTGATAATAGTGAAGGTATTAATCGTATGGATAGTATCCTTTATGGAGATAAATCTCGTAAAATTATTAATAGTTTTGATTCTGCAATGAAATTAGCTCAAGCCGCGTAATATATGGAAGATATTAAAACTTTGATAATTAGACGTCATTTTTATGAAGCTATCCAATACAGTGGAGAAAATGCTTTAGATATATTAAATTTTTGTAAATATTGTTATATTCAAAATAACGGAATTTTAGTTTATATTAATATTATAATAGATGTTGATGATTGGATTATTAGATTAACAGATAATTATTATATAGTTTTAAATAACAAATTAAAAGAAGAATTATTTCAAGAATAATTATGGAACAAAATTCTCAAAATTCAGTTAAAGTAACTTATGAAATTGTAGATCCTAAAGTAAATGAAACTACAATTAAAATTGTAAACGCTTATAGGGAAGAAGAAAAGAAATCTCCAATAGATAATATTCTTCCTATTTATGCAAACTCTGATGACGCAGGAGCAGACATTTACGCTACAAGTTGTGAATACGATGAAAAAAATGATTGTTGGGTTTATGGTACTAATTTTAGATTTGAACCGCCTAAAGGGTGGTTTCTTGAATTTAGACCTCGTTCTTCTAATCGTAAAACAGATTGTTATTTAGCTAATACTCCTGCAACTGGAGATTACGGTTATAGAGGAGAATATTTATTTTGTTTTAAAGATCGTACATCTAAAAATATTCGTAATGCTATTAATAGTATTATAAATTTTATTAATACTTGTTCTGGTACTATTGGAGTTTCTAATAAATTTTTAGAAATTATAAATAAATTTAAGATTTATAATAATCCTCCATATAAAGTAGGAGAACGTATTGGTCAAATGTTCTGTTTTCCTTATTATAAAATTGAATTTGTAGAAGGAAAGCTTAATCCTGAAGAAACTGAACGGGGAGCTGGAGGACACGGTAGTACTGGACGATAATATGATACAAGTTTTATTAATAACACAATCTGATTGTATTGGTTGTGAAATAATGACTGATATTATTTTATCTATTAAAAAAACTTATGATGATAATAAAAATATAAATATTAATATTTGTAATAAAGATTTTATTGATAGAAATATATTAAAAGAAAATAATATAACTGATTTTCCTGCAACTATAATATATGATAATGATTATAAAAAATCTATTACATTTTTAGGTACTATTCCTTTTATTCAAATACAAAAAGAAATAGATAGTATTATTAATAAATAATTATACATAATTAAAGCTGGTATTGTCATTAATGATAGTACCAGCTTTTACTTTTCCCCCGTAAAGGAAGGAGTAAGAAAGGATGCTTTTACTTTCTCTAATATTTATTATAGAATTATTAATAGTACGAAATATAATATTATAGAAAATAATTGAAAATCGTTTGATTTGGCAAACTATTTTATAAAGATATATAAACTATTTACTTTTAATATATAATTGATATAATAGCTTATAAATACTGTTTATTCGTAAATATCGACCATTTATTCAGTATTGTCCAAGTATAAATAAACATTACTATAAACAAAAAGAGAGTTAATAACAGTATTAAAAACTGTATTAACTCTCTTTTTTTTAACAATTAGGTTCCACTAATCTTCAATCCAATTAGCAACATTAGTAGCAATATCCATAGGAAGATTATTATCGCTTAAACGATAGAATTGATTATTTTTATCAAGATTTTGAAGTCTTCTAATAACACGTAATAAAGGAATATTTCTTTCAAGTAAAATAGTAAATTTATTTTGTCCTTTATAAAGACCTCTATCATAAACTGGATCAAATTCAGGATCAATCATAGCATCAATAATAAGACTCATAGCTTTAAATAAATCTTTAGGGCCAGATAATGCAGCAATCGGACTGCTATAAAGAGTTTTGGCTTCAGTAACAAATCCCCAAGGAGTATAAGCTCTACTTTCAGTAGCCCATCTATCAGCTTGATATAATATTAAATTATACCACGTACTATTAATAACTTCTTCATCGTCGTCATCAGTAGCTAAATGAAGAACAATAGCCATTAATATTGCAGAAGCAATAGCAATACTATCTCCTAAAATTCTACGAAGATTATGTTGTTGCCAATCGGGAAGCATTCTATAATTAAATCTAAAATTAATAAAAGTATCAATAAAAGATTTAAATATATTTTGAATACTATGAAGAACTATATCAGTAGTAGTGCCTCCTTTAGCTTTAGCATCTTTAATATCATCTTTAAATTCATGAGAAAGAAAACTAATAAGATCAATATAAGAGCCTCTTTCAATGCTTTCACGCATTTCATTATAATAACCTCTAACTCTCCAGCGTTTAAGAATACCAGGATATAAATGTTTTTTATATTGCATTACTAATCCTCCATACCATTCAGCTTCTATTTTTGCAGCACCAATTTTATCATAAATACCGTGAATTTTATTATTAACATTAATAACTTTATCTCTAAATCTACCAAACATGTCTTTAGTAATAACACTATCAGGTTTAATTCTTGCTACACCATCAACTAATTCAAATTGACTTGCAAGAGTATCAAACTTTTCAAATTCTTTTTTAGCAGATTTAAGATTAGCATCACGATTTTTTATATATTCATTAGCAAAAGCTTTGCTGCAATGGGCTTTAATAAATTCAGCATTTATATCTTTACTAAATTCAGCATAACTTTTTGCTTCATTAGCATCAGAACGAATATTATCAATAAATAATCTATAAGAAGCAAGCAATTCAGGATCGTCTTTAACAAGATCGCACATAGTTTGAATTTCTAAATCACGAGTAAAATTAGCAAAACTACCAATATACCAATTTCCATTATTATCTTTAATAACTCTGTGACTTTCAAGCATAGCAAGCATTACAGTATTTTGCATATAATGCTCGCCAGAACTTTGCAATCCATAAAGACTATCACGAATTTTTCTAATTCTATCAGTAGCACTTTCAATACCTTTAAGTTCAAGCATATTATCAATATCAACAACTCTTAATAATTTAATAATACCATCAGTAAGATTTAATGCTTTAGGAGAATATAAATTAGCAATAATAGCAGGTAAAGCTCCAAAATATCTTGCTTGAGCTTTATTCCAAGTACTATTATCAAAAAATTCTTTAGCAAATAATTCACCAGCAATATTAGTCCATCCAGTTAATACGTTACCAATACCTCCTGTAACATTAAATATCATATACTTCGCAGAAGTAATATTTTGCATTAAATTAGCATATCTATCTAATTTACTACCTTTCTTAAATTCTCCAAGAACAACACGATTATAAAAATTATTAATTAATTCAATAGTACGTGTTTGTTTTTCAGTTTGATATTTAGTTTCAATATCAGTAGAATTAGCATTATCTCTTTTTAGTTTACCACTAAAATAAGAAGTCTTATAAGCATCATTAGATTTAAGCTCATCTAATAATAAATAAATATAATATTTAGCTCTTTGACGAGCATTATAATCAATAGCTTTAGTAATATACTCTTGAAATACTTCTTTCCAATTATCGTCTAATATAGTATTATCTAATTTTTCATTATTTTCATCAATTTCTTTATTTTGCTTTTTAATATCTGCAAGATATTTATTATAACTTTCTTGACTTTCAGTAGATAATTTAGTACGAGGAATAATACGTTTTTTATAGCCTTTAGTTTTTAATAATTGAAGCATAGGAAAATCTACTTCTCTATCATGAGCATAATCAACATCATCTTCATATCTTCTTTCAGATGGAGTATTAATAGTATATCCAGTTAAACCAATAAGATCTTTAGCAAGACTCTGAGTAGTTATATCATCTTTTCTTCTACGGGGAAGATACCCTCTATCAATAAATCTTTTCATAGGATTAGTAGTAGCATATTCATTTAAAGTAGATTGAAGTAATTCAATCATAGCTACTTCTTTAGAAGAAAGATTTAATTTATTATTGTATTTCTCAGAACCATTATAATTAATACTATAAGGTTTATAATCTTTATTTTTATATTCTTCTTTTACATATCTTGTTCTATTAGAACCTATAGCATCATAATAGTTAGGATCATATTTATCAAGATTATTTTTAACATCTAAAGTAGTCCAAATACGAAGAGGTTCATATTTTCGAGTATAAGGATTAAATACATGATTTTCATTAAACCATTCTTCAAAATTATCATTAGCGATAGCTTCATTTCTACTTCTTTCATAATATTCAGTAGTAATATAATCTACATTATCAGATATAATCTTTTTAGCAAGAGTTTTATTATGATCTATATAGTCTTGATTTTTAGGTTCATAATATCCAAATAAATCGCTATTAGGAACAATTTTCTTATTTTTAATAATAACTTCTCCATTTTTACCAATAGCACAAAATATACGTTCCCATAAATCATAATTAGAAGTGCCTTTAAGATTAAGTAAAGCATATGAAAGTTCTCTATTAAAGGCTTTTCTATTTACTCTAAAATTTACTCTATCTTTAAATCTTTCGGCAAGAGAATCATCATCAGGTCTATTTTTTCTAATATCTCGAAGAACATCATATAAATTAGCTAATTCTTCTATACGTTCTTTAGGAAGATTAAATAATAATTTAGTACTTATTTCTCCGTTTTTATCAACAGCATGCTGTAAAATATCATTTATCTTACGAATAGTTTCAATTCTTTCAGGACTACGTTTTCCTTCATCATTACTTCTAATTTCAGTATAAAATCTTGAACTTAATATAGGAAGATTAGCTGGAATTTCTTTTATAAGAGTTTCATTACTTAAAGAAGACTCATAATCATAACCATATTTTTTAAGAGTAGCATCTTTAATAATTTGCTTTTGTTCTTTAGTAAACTTTCTACCATCAATAATTCCTAATTTATCTTTATATTCAGGATGATCATTAAGAATAGTAGCGATTTCACTTTGTCTATCAGCATTATCTTTAAATTGTTTAAACGCCCAATCAATTTTATCTTTAAGTTCTTTATTAATAGTTTTACGAGCATTTAAATTAATCCAATTAAAGGCATTTCTATAATTTTCATCTTTAAGTTTTTCTTCAAGAACTTCATTAGGATTATTTTCATCATATTTCTTAATAATATCAAGATAATATTTTAAGTCTTCATCAAATCCAGCAATAGGAGAATATTCAAAATATTCACCATTAAGCTTTTTAATTTTATCAATATAATCTTTTAGCGCATTTGCTTTAACGATTTCTTCATCAGATTTAGGACTATAATCTTTATTTAATGAAGAAGTCATAAAATTAATTTCATTAATAAGAGCAATTTTTTCTTGTTGTTGTTCAATACTTAATTCACTATCTTCTCCAGGAGTCATTTCATAAATAGTAGTCATTATTTCTTTATATCTAATAAATAATTCTGGAGCAGTTTTTAAAATACTTTCATCTAATTTATTTTTAGCAATATAATATTCTGGAACAACTTCCATATTAACATTATCAGCATACCATTTATCTCTATTAAGACGAGCTTTATAATATTCTACACTAAATCTACCATGTTTTTCTTTAGCTTCTCTAACAGCATCTCTTAATCGATCTCTATCAGTAATAAATTTCTGAGTGTAAGAAGTAATAAATTTACCATTTTTAACAATATCGCTCCATACAAATTTACCAGGCATTTTCATTATTTCATCATACTTTCTTAAAAATTCCTGGCGAGCTTTAGGTGCATCTACTAAATTAGCACCATTAATAATGCCTCCAATAAATTTAACAATAATTTGAACTTCACTATTACTTAATTCAGAAACAGAACTAAATAAACTATCAAAAATATCAGCATCGGAATATTGAGTACGAATACTAATTATATTATTACGAATTAAAGGATTAGTAGAAACTTCTTTTCCAAAATAATTATCCATAATAAGTTTCATTGCTGAAACAATTTTAGGGTTATTACGAATATTATTAATAGAATTTCTAATAGATTGAATTTGATCTGAAATAACTTTATCTACACTTGCAATATCAAATTCAAATAATCCACTTAAAGAAGTACCAAAAGAACGAGCGTTGAGAAGTGTTCTAACATATCTATCTAATTCTCCAGATTTATCTTTTATAATATCAATAACTTTAGGGTTATCAATTGATAACCATTCACCATTTTCATCTTGAATAAAATTATTAATTTCTTTGTTAAGCATATTCGAAACTGTTTTATAAAATCCAGCAGCACGAGAATATATTTCTCTTGTATGATTTTTTATAGAAACAGCGGAATATCTATCAATATCACTTTCTTTTAATAATTCAGCAACTTTTTCTGCAACTTCATTACCATTAATACCTTGCCTATTAATGTCATTAATAATTTTAAGAGATATTTCTTCAACAGTAGTTAATTTAGAAGAATCAATAGTTTCATGACTATCACCTATAATATCAGTAATAGCAAATGGAGCTATATCCTCGATGTTTTCCTCTACGGGGGAAAAGTATTGAGAAACTTCGTAAATATTAGGAACTATTAATGAATATTGACCAACAGTATCAGCTATATTTTTTTCTTGTTCATTAAGTTTATTATAATATTTATCTTGTTTAGTTTTAAAATATAATTTTAAATTATTACTTGGTTTAACTTTTTTAATATAATAATCTTCTTCATTAATAGTTTGTATAGTAGCACTACCAATATTAGGTAAAGCAAAATTAATAATTTTGTTATTATCAGCTATTAATACTTTATCTGGATTTTCTTTAAATTTATTTATAAGTTTATTAATAAATCCATTAGGATCAGTATTACTTAAATTTTCAATAAAATAATTTCTATTATTTAATACATCATTTATTTTAGGTTGAATAAATCTTTTAATAGTATATTTAGCTTTATTTTCAGCACTCGCAGGCCCATCTTCTTGAGAAATAATTATATTTACATCAGATTCAGCAGAAGCAGCAGCATCAATAATTCCAAGATAATATTCTAATCTTTTAAATTTATTATTATTAGGATTTATACTATATTCATTAGTTTCATTACTATCTAATAAATTAAGAGGTGCTAAATATAATCCTTTATCTTTAATTATTACTTTATATAAAGTAGTAACAGACTTTTTATTAATATTGCGAGTTATACGAATATAAGGAAGACTATCAGAAGAAATAAATCCTGGTTGTATATCCCCCGTAAAGGAAGACTCACCCGTAGTATCTTCTTCAACCCATTTACCAATTCCTGTATATTCAATAAAACTTATTCCATCTTCAGTATAAGGAACTTGAACAATATTATCAGATTTAAAGAATTTATTAAATCTATTATCTTTTTTACTTAAAAATACATTTTTAATAATACTACTATGACTTCTAACAAATCGTTCAGTCATATTATAAATATCAGTGCCTTTAGAATCAAAATCATTAACATTAAATAAAGTAGCAAAATTATCTATTATAGTAGGAACAATATTAGTACCATTATATTGAATAGGCTTTAATAAAAAATCATTACTTATAATTTTAACAACAGAATTTCTTTTAAATTTAAACCCGTCTACTATAAAAGCATATTTAACTATATCAAGCATTGCTAATTTAATATATGGATGTTTATTAAAAGAATCTAATTTAGATTGAATAAGAATATCTTCAATATTTTCTATATTATCGTGAAAATATAAACTTTGTCCTGTATATCCTTTTTCTCTAACATTACGTTGATTATAAGTATTTACATCAATATATTTAAATATTCCAGGATCTTCTGAAAAATGTTCTTTAATATATAAAACTTTTTGAACAGGAGTAAGTTTAGCAAAATTATTTATTTCTTCTTGAGTAGGATTATTTATATCTACTGTATCAAATTTAGTAGTTTCATAATAAGTAAAACCATTTATTCTTGCTTCTTCACTTTTCCAATAATCAATATTTTTATTGGCTAACTCTTCTCCATATTTAGTATCAGTTATAAACTTGCCCATTTCATTAAGTGTAATTGGAGTAGTAAGAATTGGAGTAAGTTTATAAAGATAAGAAATCATATATTGAGTTAAATCAATATATTGTTCATCATTTAATTTAATATTTAATTTTTGTTCAATATTATCAATTATTAGTGCAACATCTTCACGTTCCATAGTAAATAATTGACTATTTATTTTAATAGATGGAATAGTTGCATATTGTATAAACGCAGCTAAATATGGATAAACACTATTTTCAATATTTATATTTTCATCAATAATATTAGGATATAAAGCATCAACAAAAGTTTTATCTTTTACATATAAAGTAGAACCTACTAAATCTCTATTAGAAGTATATTTTTTAGCATCTTGTAGTATACGACGAGTACTTCTAATAGTTTGTTTTGCTCCAAATTTATCTGGTTTAGTAACTTGAAGAATTTTTTCAATATTATTAGAAGTAATTTTTAATTTATTAAATTGAATAATAATATATAAATCAAATAGAAAATCATCTTTTACAGAAAATCTATTTAATAAATCTTCTTGACTTAAATTTACGTTTACATTATTTGTTAAATGTAAATAATCAATATTCAAATCGATACCAAATCTATTTTTAAATTCTTCTCCATATAATTTATCTAATTCTCCAAATATATCATTAGTAGAAGTAAAATCAGTAATTTCTTTGCCATTTATTTTTATATTATATTTTTTAGCAAGTTCAGCAATAGCAATTTTTATAGGACTTTTATTTCCAATATTAGAAAATATAGAATTAGTTTTAAAATAAGCATTAACTATTTCTGTTATTGCTGGTTGTTGTAAAAACGCAATTGCAGTAGTATAATCAGAACCTATATCTAATAAAGTTTTAAATACACCAAATGTATATTCATTCTCATTATATACAGTACCAGATTTAATAGCGTCAAGAATATGTGCAGTAGTTTGAGAACCATATGTTGTAAGTAACTGACCTACAATATTTTTATTATTAACAGTATTTCCTATACTATCATGTTCAACAATTATATATTTACCATCTTTACTTAATTTGGCATTAGGCCAGGACTTTTTAATTTCATTAAAATTATAAGTTTCATTATTTGGATATTTTATTGTAATACTGTGTTTTTTAGATAATTTAGTTTTAGCATAATTGCATATACTTACAAAAGTATCTCTATTTACAGATGCGGCTTTAAGACGAGCACCAGACATAGCATCTTCCATAGAATCTAATTGATCAAATATGTTATATGCAGAACGATTAATAACGGCATTAGAACTTTCTATAAGTTCTTCATAATATTTACGAAGTTTATCAACATTATCTTTAGCCTCTACTAAAGCCCTAAAATTACTTTGAGAATAATTTTCCTCTTTAGCACTTTGAGATTTAAAAATATTAATAATAGAATCTAAAATTAAATTATTTCTTGCTTCACGAGTATTTTGATCTTCAATACTTAATTTTTTAAATTCATCTAAAGTAATTTTACTATCTTTTATAGCTTTATAAATATTATATCTATATTGAATATCAGCATCTATATTTCCATCATTATAATTTATTTTATGCACTAAATTATCATTTGGATCAAAATACATTTCATAACAAATTCCATAAACACTATCAACATCAAAATCTGAACCTGTTTGCGAAACCCATTCATCTGGAACTACAATAGTAGAACCTTGAGAATCATCAAGAAAACCAACTACTTTAAGAACTGCAATAGATTGTTTGCCTTCAGTAGGCATACGATAGCCTAAATGCAAATCAAGCCCTTCTTTGCTTATTTGGTCTAATTGTTCTTGAGTAAGATTTTTAGGAAGTAATTTACTCCAACGAGGAAGCATTACTTGAATATATGCTTCATTGCCAGATCCATTTTCATTAGCAGGATGATATTCTAATTTTTTATTAAATCCAACATTAGTAATTTGCGCAGCATGCCATCCAGATAATTTTTGTCTTGTAATAGAATTATTAAATATAGATTGAGCGATACTTTGTAATTTAATAGAAGCATAATTCATAAAATTAGGTATACGTGGAATATGCGTAACAGGATCAGGAGTTACATAATCTAAAAAATTACTATCTAAATTTAATCGTTTAGCTTCTTCTTGTGCTCTTTTATAAAAAGAATTAAAATCAATTAAATCTCCAGAATTATTCTTATTTACAATATTTCCATTTTTATCAACTTTCAAGTCTAAATTATTAAGTAATTCATTAAAACTATCTTCAATATTTTTACAATATGCCTTGAATAAAGTATTAACATATTTAGCAGTTTCTTCAGTAGTATTATCTATAATCTTTTTAAATAATTGAACTGCAACTTTATTACTTGCATCTACCATATGTTGAGGAACATCTTGTTGTTTATATAAATATCTATAATAATATGTTCCTATTACATTGCCTTCATTAAGTTTATCTTTAAAAACTGTTAAATTATCCTCTGTTACATTACCTTCATTATCCCAAAATGTTAATACATCTTTTTTAGCAGCTTTATCAGTTTCTTTAGTATTTACTTGATCAATACCATATTCAGTCATTAATTCATATAATTGATACAAACTACTATCTTTAGGTAAAAGTTTAGGAATTAATACAAATTCGGCATTTTTAATTTGTCGAGGATAATAAGTATTAGTAATAGGATCGTAAGCATGATCAAAATAAAAGTTTTTTTGTACTTGAATTTTAGCATTAATTCTATCCAAATCAATATCTTTTACATCTATATTTGGATCTAATAATTGAGTAATTAAATCTGCATATTCATAATAAGTGCCGTCAGCAACTCTACGTCTAATAAATTCTTCAAATGTTATATAAGATTGAGCATCATTAGTAATAATACCTTCTTTATATCCTCGTGCTATAAATTCAGCTCTATCTTCAATATTCTTTCTTTCTTTATCAGTTAATTCTTTATTTCCATATTCTTTTTCAAATATGTTAATAAGTTCTTTTTTAATAGCTACATATCTATTAGAGCCTCTAACAGTATTATTAATCGTAATAGCTTTAAATCCATTTCTAATAGGAATAGTAATATTATCAGTGCTTATTCCTTTACGGGGGATGGACAATTGATCTATTGTTTTTAATTCACCATTATAATCATCTAAAAGATCATATCCAGTATGTGCTTTTCCTTGAGCTTGAACTTCTTTAGCTCGTTTAAGAAAATCTTGATAACTTTTATAAAATTTACTATCACCTTCAAATATGTCATCAAAAGCTATTGTATTAATAGTATAATTTATAGCAAATTCTTTTATTTGATCTATATTATATCTATCTCCAATAGCTTCTGTATATTGACTAATTCTTTTTTCTATTTCTTTACTATAATTAATAAGCCATTCTTCAACAATATTTTCAATAGTTTGTTTAGAACCATCATCCAGATTTAAAGTATAACCATTAGCGCCATCAGGAGAATAAATAGTATTCATGAATTTTCCCCCGTAAAGGAAAGGCACTCCAGCTTCTTCATTACTTAATATTTCAGCTGGATTAAATCCATTTACAGGGAATAATCTATTAAATTGAAAAACATTACCGGTTAATTTTCCATTTTTAATAATACTTCCTCTATAATGATAATATTCAAACAAACCATCTGTATTATCTTTAGGAGTAAATATACCATTATTATCAATAGTGCCAACTTTAGTAAGTTGTTTAAAACCTTGTTCTAATTCTCCAAGAACATAATTATAAAATATTCTAAAAATAGGATGTTTTTTATTAACAGATTTTTCATTAAATAAACCAGAAATACTATGTTTAGGAGCTTTTATAATAAAATTCTTTGGAGCGTCAGATGGGGTTCTCATAAAATACCATCCTTTATTAATATCAGCAATTTTATCATCAGTAGTATAAGAAATAAGTTGGCTTATAAGATAGTCTGTTTTAGACATTGTAGAATATAGTGCAGACTTATCAGCTACATAATCTTTAATACCATTAAATAATGTATAATCTAATAATTGTCTTGCATAAAAATTAACAAACGTTTCTCCTTGTTCATTAATATCAAATAATCCCCTACTAATTTTTCTGCCTCGTTCATCATATTGATCAAAAAGTATAGGATTATATTTATATTGATCATTTAATGAAACAAATTCTCTTAATTTATTAAGACCAGCGTTAATATCTTCTTCAGTAGAAAAATTGATTTGTTTAAATAAATTAGTAATCCAACTATTTCCAATAAAATCTGCGCCTAAATTTCCATCAGCGTTTCTACTATTCAAATCAACTTTTACAACACTGTATTTAACTAATAAATTACTTATACTATATAATGAATTAATAAACGCATCGCCAAATATAGTGTCATCTATCTTAAAAACCGGTCGTTCTTCATCAAAACCTATTCCAGCTTCAATAGCATATTTTTTTCTATTATAATAATCAGCTAAATTTTTATTATTTCTTAAAATTTCTTGTTCATATTTATCTTTAGATTTTTTAGCTTCATTTAAGAAACCATCAAATATACTAATAAATTTTGTATAATTATCTATTTTATTTCCATCATTAATATATTTATCTATAGCAGAAACTTCTGCATTAGGAAAATATTTAAGATAAATATTTAAAAACTTATTATGAAGATTTAATAAAATATCATTTTGAGCATTACTTCCAGTTTCTTCTTTTTTAGCTAAATTAATATAATCATATAATTCTTGAATATTTTCTAAATCTTGAGCAGGATAATTAGTACGAATAGTACCTTTTATAGCATTATAATATTGATAAAATATAGCAGTAATAGGATCAGCAGTTGCATTACTATTACTAAATTCAATACCAGATTCAGAAATACTAATAATAGTTTTATTAACTTTAGGATTAGCTAATTGCCCAAATACATAATTTCTAAATACTATATCGTTCTCCATATCTTCAGCAAGTTTAATTAAACCTGCATAATGAGAAATATTATTAGCAACATTTCTAATTTCTTCAATTAAAGATTTAGGAGAAGTAAAAGTACAAAAACTATAAATTGCAGATATAGCTTTATTATATCCAATAGGAATTTCTACTCCTAATTCATTATTAAGATCTAAAGTTTTAGACTCAGCACTTTCTAAATTAGGGATAGTTTCAAAATATAATTTAAGTCTTTGAGAAACAGTATTTAAATAACTACCTCTCGAAGTTAAATCTTCAATATGAGATTTCATCATTTCATCAATACCATCATTTTCTTCATCAACAAAATTAATATCTTCTTCATTATTAGCTTTTTCTGCATTAATAATATCAGATACATCTTTAAATGCTTTAGTTAAAAATGTAATATTACTATTATTAATTACTTCTTCATAAAAAGCTTCTTTATTTTCAAGTAATTTATTTACAAGATTTCCATAATTTTTAGTTTTAATATCTCCATATTTAGCTGCAATATTGCCATAAATAGTATATAATTCTTTAATAATATTTTCAAAATTTTCTTTATCTTTAATAGCTTTATATTGATTAGCTTTTCTACGAAGATCATTAATTTTTTCAATATATTTTTTACCTGTAGAATTATTCTTAAATTCATCAGAATTAATCAAAGGATTAATATGTTCTGTAACAAATTTAGAACGAATAGTAGTACTACATCTACGCAAAATATCTGCCCTATCTTTACGATTAACATCTTTATTTTTTGCTAAATCGTAATATAAAGCAGATATTATACCAGCAGTATGCCGATAAGCTATATATTTAGCATGAACAGAACTAAAACCGTTTAATTCTGTACCTATACGACTACGACGAAAATTAACAACACTTGGATGTTGTTTTTTATAATATTCATTAAGTAATCGTACACAAGTATTATGAGGAGTATTTTCAATACTACCTCTCCATTTAGAATCTTTTGATGCAAATTCAATAAAATTAGCATCTTCTTTCAAATAAGCAGCTATAATAGCAGCTTTCTTGTCATTACCATTTGCTACACCTTCTACGATAGCAAGTTCTTTAGGATTTAAATTAAATCCTTTAATTGTACACGGCATAATTTTAAGTTTATTAGTTTCACCAGAATAAACATTAAGATTTTAACCTTATATGTTCAGAAAATTATTATAGGAAACGAACCGTTTTTAGCCCGTTTCCTATAATTAAAGTTTATTTATATACAGATCATCAGCAAACTATTTTCATCCAGCCATTTTTAACAAAACGAGCCATTAACGGCTTATCTTGCTCATTATAATTATTCAAATATTCACTTACTGAGGTCGTTATATTTTCATTACTTTCAATAAGTTTATCAGTAACAGCAAAAACATCATCTTCAAATTCACTAAAGGTATCAGTTTCAATATCTTCTAATTGATTTTTAGTTATAATATCAGCAGGTTCTTCTTTAGTTTCAATAGTAGTATCTTTTTGTTGTTCAACAGTTTGAATTTCAGCAATAGTATTATTAAATAAATTTCCAAATAAATTATATTCACGTGCCAATATAGTATTATTTTCTATATTATCAGATTTTATACCAAATATTTTTATTAAAGCATCTATAATACGCTGCCAAAGAGTTTTTGGAGTTTGTTTATCAATAATAGCTTTATCAGAAGTACTTTTAATTTCATTTAAAGCATCAATAAGAGAACGCTGAGTAAGACTTTCAACAAGAAATTCTTCTGCAAATAAAGAATCTCTTTCTTCTTTACTTCTACTATTCCAATATTCTTGAGCAGATTTATCAAGATAATTAAAATAAGTATTAGGATTTAAAATTGTATCAAAAGCTGAAATTAAATGACCATATTTATCAGGATTAGCTTTAATAGCTAATTTAGCTTCATTATAAATATCTAATATTTCATTAACGTATTCTTGTTTACGTTCTCCAACTTGTTCATTAAGAATTTGATGAAGCCTTTCATGAATAAGAATACGCATAGCTTCATATTTATCTTTATTTACAGCAGTAACAAAATTTTTAAATAGAAGAATATTCTCTTTATTAGTTTGAGCTTTAGCCTTAGTATTTCTTTTACTATATTTAACTTCTTTTGGGAGCAAATCTAAATCTTCTGCAATATTAATAATACTTTCATCAATTCCTACTTTTTCTGCAATAGATCTTCCAGAATAAACAGTTTTAGAACTATCTCCATCAAAAATATCATCAGAAGTAAGTAATCGATCGCGTTGTTCTTCCTTTACGGGCGTGCTCCTTTCAGCTTTAATAAAAAATCCTTTTTTATTTACTTCAAAATAATGGCCAAATTTATCAACATCTTGATTAGTATTAAACGCATTATTTTTAAGTATAAATTCAGTAAAATTATTATAAATAAATTCTTTTCCATTAAGAGTAAGAACTAACTTACCATTTCTTTTAGAAAGATATTTATTAATTTTACCATTAATAACATCTTGATTTCTTATAGCAACAAAACTTTTAAAATATTGAGTGTTACTTAATATTTCCTCAACAATATCATCAATAATTCTTTCATTTCCCTCCACTTTAGATATAATCTTACCAGGAGAAGAACTATTCCCGTTCTTATAATATCTAATAGCAGTACTCTCTTCATTATTGTCTTTTTTATATCTATAAGCAACTAATGTATAATTATCTTTTCTTCCTTTAAAAGCTAAAGCCGTAATATCTCCAATAGAAGCTACGCTATAGCCTTTAAATAAATTATTAAATCCTCTATTATTTCCTCCAAATAAAGAAGCTAATTTATCAGTAAATTCATCGAAATTACCTCCAGATAATCTTTCTTTAATAATATTTTTAATTTCTTCTTTTAGATCATTATATATTTGATTAGATTTATCTATTTTATTTTCTTCAGTAAATAAAGCATAAGCTGGAGTTCCATCATTATCTTGAATTAATAATCCCATAGTTTTTATAGTCATACCTCTTGATGGATAAGTAGTTTTAGATCCTTCAATATTAACAGTACCACTATTCATAACAGCTATTACAGGATTATTCTCATAAGTAAATTTTAAAGCAGGAGAATTAATAGGCAAAGATCGCTGAGAAGTAATAGGAACTCCTGTAATAGTATCTTCTACAGTTATTTTATAATTTAATCCATTATCTGCAATATCTTTAGTTTGTTGTAAATTAGTATACATAGAAGATAACCATCTTCTATAACTTCTAATCTTTAATTCAGGACTAATATTTATTCTATCATAATTAAGAACAGATAATATTTCATTAGCAATAGTTTTAGCAGCATCAACAACTTTATAAGTATCAACTCCTATATATCCATCATCTATTAATTTTTTAATTATAGGATGATTTATAATAATTTTAGCACCATCAATATTACTTATAGGAGTACCTTTACTATTAATAAATTCAAAAGGTTTTTTAGATTGTTCAGAAATAGAATCATAAAGATTATCAGTTTCTTGTTCAGCTAAACTTTCATTAATTATAGCGCCAGCCTCAATATTAGACTCATAAATATTTAATATATTAAGTAAATCTTGAACATCTTCAGACTGTTCTATTAATTTAATAAATAATTCATCAAAATAAGGACTACTATAAGTAGAGCCGTTTTTAGTAATATTATATCTAAAACCTTTTTCTTTAGGCATATATACTGTATTACCATCAGAACTTGTAGTAGGAATAATAGAATATCCAATTTCAATACCGTCTTTTTTAAAGAATAATAATTTACCATTACGTTCAATATCTAATTTATCTCCAGGTTTAAGATTATAGTATATTTCTCTTGCTTTACTATCAGTTCTAACTTTATTAGCAACAGCTGTTCTTAATCTTTGATTAACAATTTCATATTCTCTTTTTGCATATTGTACTTGTTGTAAAAAATAATTAGCTCTTTCTAAAGCATTAGTAAAAGATTTATTAGTAATATAATTATCTTTTACTAATCTAATATTTTTAAATATATATTTATTATATTCTTTATTAGAAGTATGATTAATTATATAATCATACATGTTAATATAAATTAATTTTGCTTGTTCATAACCAATATCTTTATTATTAATTAAATAATCAAATAATTGAACAATATCTATAAGAGTGCTACCATTTTTATTTGGCTTAATATTTACAGATTTTATATATTCATCTAAAAATTTATCAATAGTATCATTAAGTTTAGATGTAGGAATAGCTGAACTAATAGCGTTTTTAGTAACATCAATGTTATCAATTATTTGAGCTGCAAGATTAGGAAGTCCTTTAGCATGTAATCTATTATTAATATGTTTTATAGCTATTTTTAAACCTTTAATAGCTCCACTTTTAATAAGATCTTTATTATAACCTTCTAACTCAAGTTTATCTTCTATTTGAGAAAGAAGAGTTTTAGCGTTATCGTTATTAAAATTTTCTCCATCAAGTCCTTTATATAAATCTTTATTATTTCTATACATCTGAAGAGCAAACAAAGAAGCACTTGATGTAACATCAGTTTCTCCTAATTCATCATTACTTGGAGTACTTATAGCTTCTCTAATTCTAATAGCGTCTTGTAAAGCTAATACTTCAGCTGGATTTTGTTCTTCCTCAAAACCTACTACTGTTCTATCTTCAATTAAATCAGGAATAATAGGATTAGTACTTTCGGTTGGAGCTTTTACCTGTTCCCCCGTAAAGGAAGGCTCACCTGTGGCTTTTTGTACATCATTAATAATTTTAGTAGTTTCATTATTATTATCAATAATTTCTTTTTCAGCTGGAATAGGATGTTTTTCTAATATTTCTTCTCGTTCTTTATTAACAGTTTCATTATCATTATTATTATTTTTTATAGATTCTATTTTGTTAATAGCTTCATCTCTTACTTCTTTGAGTAAATAATAATATTCAAGATCGTTACTTGCCCCAAGATTTAAAAGTTCAATATCTTTTTCTAATTCAGGTACTTGCTTAGCAAGAACATCATTAAATGCTTTAGTAGGATCAGCAGCAGTTTCTATATAATGGCCTATATTAGTAAAAGCATCATTAAGAGCTTTAGAAACAGTTTGATCTACTACTCTATTAATTTGATTATATCTTTCTTGTAATTGTTGTTTAGTAGTAGGAATAGATTTTCTAATATCATCAGCTTGATAAGATAAAACTGTTTTATTTTCTATAAATTTAGAAATAGCATCTGGAACATTTGAAAAATCGTTATTATAATAATAATTATCTACATTATTTAATAACCAATTTTCATCAGCATTTATAATAATATTTCCAGAGTCTTTAGTTTTTAATTCTGTAACAATAATATTTTTATTTAATCTATCAACAATATTTTGTTTCTTTTCTTTTAATTCTTTTATTAATTGATTTTTTACAATATCATCAGTATCTTTAAGTTTATATATATCATCAATGCGTTTATTAATTTCTACTAATTGTTGTATTCCAAATTGATATTCATCAATATATGAATATCTACTAAATTCGCCATTAGGATCTAATTTAGCAATATCTGTATCTATTCTATCTATTGCGCTATTAATTAAATCTAAATTAAAATATTTTTTAACATTTTCTCTTGCAATATTTCTAATAATTTGATCATTATCACCATCTATAGAATGAATACCTTTATATATTTCATTTTGATATAATTCAATAGTATTGTTCATTCTATTAACTAACTCTTGAGTAAAATTAGTTTTATTTTTAGCAATACTTATATTAGCTGCATCAAAAAACTTATTAAATTCAGGATTAGTAATATATTCTTGTAGTAATTCTATATTTCCTGCGTCAGCTGCATTTAATACCATATCTACTACAAATTCATTAGCTAATCTATCATATACAATATCAACTTCATCTTTAGTTATATTTTCATAATCAGAAATAGTTCCATTTTCCATAATAGGTTTAAATGGATTTTTTCCTTCATCGAGTAAAGATAATTGTTCGAGATAATTATTAATTTTAGCCCTACGACCAAGAATTTCAGCTTCTCTAATCTTTTCAAAAGTTAATTGACTACGATTATAATCTTCAGGGGACATGCGTTTTTTATTAATTTTTCCCTGAATTTTATTTTGAAGATTCCCTAAACCTCTACCAGCAGCTTGAAAACCTATCCCTCCAAGATAACCCCAAACAGCTTGTTCCCACATTTTAGGATCAGATAAATAAGAACTTAAATCTCTTGGTCTATAAGTAGGATCAAATATAAGTTCTGCAACTTCTTTTCCTTTTTCAGTTTGAACGCCTTGATAACCCTCTTCAAAACTTTCAGATAAATTTTCTGTAATAAAAGTAAAATTACCTTGTAATAATCTTTTAATTAAAGGTTGTTGTTCAATATCTATATTAGCTGCATCGGCATTTAATTTATTAGCAGCTTGTTTATTTATATATTTTAATTTAGCTGTGGGTTTAAGTTTAAAAGCTCCTTTCCATAAACTACTAATAGCTTTAAATTGAACAACATCCATTAATAACATAGCATAATCATTAACAAATGTTTCTCCAGCAGAATCGCTTGCAATTTTTTTAGCTATTTCTTCATCATTTAAACCTACAAATTCAGGATTATTTTTAAAAAATTCTTCTCTTTGTATATCATTAAAATTTTGTAATCTTTCTATGGAAGTATCATAAATATCTTTATAAACTTCACGAGCTTCCATATAATTTTCTATAGTTCTACTTAATACAGCTGTTACACCAAGATCTAAAACAGTATTAATACTTTTAGCAGTTCTTGCAGGATTAGAAGTTAGATGACTTTTTTCAGCAATTTTACCTGTACCATAAATTCCTTTATTATATGATTTTTCAACAGTTTTAGTTCCTTTACCTATTTTTCCAAGAGCTTTAATTCCTTTTACAATACCTGTAGACGGAATAAGCATAGATAATGTAGATGCAACACTAATAGCACTATTAGCCCACCATCCAAAATCTCCAATACCAAATGATTTTCCTGGATTTTCTTGATATATAGCAAAGCGTTCTCTAATAGAATCTTGAGCTTTTTCAAGTGCCGTACTTACAGCATTAGTATAATCATTATAGCCCTCATTAACTATAAGATTATAAACACTATCATAAATATTAGAAAATGCTTCAAGACCTGAAAGAATAAATTCATTTGCAACAGCTTGTGCAACTGCATGACCTGTTTGTTCGACCCAACTTTGATTTTTAGCTCTTTGTTTTTCAGCTTCTTCTCTTGTAGTATAAGCGTTTAAATAAACATCATAATTAGCAAAATTTTCATAATCTTCTTTACTAACAGAAAATCGAGGAAGATTTTCAATTTGTTTATTAACAGCTGAAAAACCATAAGGATCTTGAAAAGGAGAAGGTTTATTATCAGTATTTCCGAAACCAGAAAAAGGAGAAGGTTTATTACCCTCTCCTTTCATTATTCTATTCATTTCTTCACGTGTAAGTTTCATAATTTTTCTATATACTCATTAGTAAACATCATTGCTGTTTCTGGATCAAAACCTTTAATTATAAGAGAATTGTAATAAGCCTGACCTATTGCTTCTTTATCATTTTCTGTATATTCACCATTACGTATTTTATTTTCTACAACACTCCATAAAGCAAGTTTTTCAACATCTTGAAGAGAAATATCTTCTTTTATAGTTCTTAAATCTTCATCTTGTAATATAAATTTACCGGTATGTTTATCTTTAACAACAATATCTGTACCATATGGAGTATCATAAGAAAACGCTTGATAAGCATATGTAACATTATCTAATAATAATTTTGCTTGAGTGCTTATACTATTATTGACAGCATCAATAGATGGATCATTTAATCCCTCTTTTAATATATATTCTTTAACATCATTATCATCTGTAACAGTAGTTTTAATTCTCCATCCCATAGTAGGAACATATATTAATTGATGTTTTATATTATTATCATTATAAGTTGGAATTTTAATACGAGCATCTTCTATTTCATCAGAAGTCATATCTCTTAATGTTCCATTTTTATCAACTATTAAATAATCGCCAGAAATCATAAGTTGAGGATTTCCTTTAAACATATTATTAAATCTTTTTACAATATCATCTCTACGATCTTTTTCAAGTTTAGCATCAGCAGGATTACTAATAGTTTGATATAATTGATCTCTCATATAATGTTCAGGATTTGTATGAGTAGAAATTGAAGTATCAACTATAACTTCATTACTTGTGGGAAGAATATCTTTTTGTAATTTATCAGCTTGTTTTATTATATCAATATAAAGATAATCAGCTTGAGATATAAGTAATTCTCTATTTGGATTATTAAAACGAACTTCAAGAGGAATAATATTTCCATTTTCGTCCACTCGTCTAATTGAAGTATATTTTTCTCTTCTTAATCCTCCTCCAAAAACTCTACTATCTAAATTTGTAGCTTTTGCAGCTTGAACAAATTTATAAGTTCCATCTTTATGATCTGAAGAAAGAACTAATCTTATATCTCCATTTTCAGTATTATATTGTTTAATTTCATAAGTATCCCATAAATCTCCAATATTTCGTTTAAAAGTATCTAAATCTCTTTGATTTTTTAATGTTATGGCTATGCCAGCAGAATTATCTCCGAATAATCTATCAGTAATATTAGCAAAACTTTGTTTCAATTCTTTCATAGTATCAGTATCGTCTGGTGATATATCATCGATAATTCCACTATTTACTTGTAATATAAAATTAAAAGCATCTATTTTATTTGGATCATTTACATCTCCAATAACATTATTAATAGTAGCTCTATATGGTAAAGTAGCTCTTTTAAAATTATCAAATTCTCTCATAACATCTATGGCTACTTCACCAGAAATATTATTATTTTTTGCCCAAGTACTTAAAGCATCTGGAGTAGTATATAAATTAAATTCAGGAATATTTACATTAGGATATTTTTCATTTAATCTTTCAGTATAAGTACTTCCAATATTTCTAACACCAGTTAAAGCTTCTAATCCTGGATTAACTTTAACTTGAGCTTTAGGGCCTTTTCCAGTAATAGTGTTAGTTAAAAAATTATCTATTTGTTGATTATTTCCACTACTATTCGCTTTAGCTGTTACTTTAGCTTTAGCGATTTCATTTATCATAGAATCATTATAAGCAGTAGAAGTATATATTCGTCTATATTGTTTAGCTCTAATAAATGGATCTATTTTATCATTTACATATTGATCAAAAGATTTAGTATATCCTTTTGGATCAATTACATCATTTGCAATATTAGGATCTTGACTATGATACCATTTATCAATTTTATAATCTTGTTCTAAACTTGCTCTAATTGCAGGATTTGCTTTGATTGTAGCATCTACAGCAGCTCTAATTTTTTCTGGAGGAAGAATCTCATATTCTCCAGTTATAGAATTATATCTTGCCATAGTACTACCTTCTTTATATTCATTAGATATTTGTCCAGTAGCAATATCTATAAAAGTAGTATTTTCATATCTACCTTTATCATAAGATACATATTTAAGAGCTTCATTATATATTTTATTCATATCTATACTGGATACAGGTCTTTCGTTAGGTTCCCATTTAGTACCTCCAACAATCTGTCCTTTATCATTATAAATATCTTTATAATGATATTTAGTATTTGCTCTATAATAATTTTTATGATATTCAGTTAAGTCTTGTCGTTCATTAATATTATTTAAATATGCAGTATAATCTTGTTGTGCTCTAATACGACCTATTAAACCTGGATCAGAAGTAATGTCCCCTTGAGCTTTTACTAAATCATCAAAAGCCGCAGCAGCATTTCCATAATTTAAATTATTATCAAGAGTATTTCTAATTTGTTGAATTTTATTTTGCCTCCATTCATCTTCAGCTTCATTGAGAGGAAGCTGAGCCATTGCAGTTTGAAGTTGAGAAGCAAGTTGCATACTTTTTTGATGGCCTTGTTCAAGTTCTCTATAAGTATTAGCAACAGTTTCTAAATTAACAGGAGATACTCGTTGTCTTATAATAGGATTAAAATCTTTCATAATATTATAAATTAATTTTTATTATTTTTAATCCTTTTACCATTTCTAATTAAATAACTAAAGTTTACACCTAAATCTCGTAATATTTCAGCAGTTACATTAGGATTTGCGGCAGCCATTGTAGATAAAGTATTATTAATATTTCTTCTTTGTTCTACACCTCCAATAATATCTTGTACTGTTGCAGTTAATCCTCTAATTAAATCAGAAGTATTTTCAGCGCGTTTTTCTAATAATATATTATCAAAATTACTTTTACCTTCTCTCCATCTATTATACATTTCAACATTACGAGCTGCAACATTTTGTTGATTCATATTATCTTGATTTAATAATTGAGTTTCAGCATTTTCTTTAGTAGCATAAAGGTTATTAGTTTGTGATAAAGCATTTATGCGTGCTATTCCTTTACGGGCGAGAGCCACACGAGAACTTGCAGTATTTGTATCAATATCTCTATTGGTTGCTTTTAAATATTCTCTAATTTTATCTAATTGAGGATTAATATTAAATTTAGTTTTAAGTTTTCTTGCTTGAATAGGAAAAGGAGCAGAACTATATTTCATTTTATTTAAAGCGCGTTTATTACTATTATAATTAGTAATAGAACCTATAGTATTTGTAACTCCTCCTATAAGATCTCCAATAGTAAATTCATTAAAATGGCCAGCGGCTTGACTAAATTTGTTATTAGCAGATTTTGGAATATTATTTAATTTTTTAAGTTTTAAAGCATCAGTAGTTCCAGCGGCATTAATTAATTGTTTATATACATTATTAGGAGATAATCGAGGATTAGTTATGCTTGCTTCTTCTATTATACCTTTATATTTAGGAGTATTAATATAATCAACATATTCATTAATTCCCATTAGAGCTTTTTGTCTTTCCCCCGTAAAGGAAGATGCAGGGACTAATTTCTTTTTACCTCCAATATTAAGTTCTACAAATATGTTTTTTTTAGTTTGTTTATTCATAAAATTATCTTTATTACCTCCTAATTTAAAAAATGAGCTTCTCAATATAGAATTTTCATTAGGACTATAATCTGTATTGACAAGTCGTCTTTCTATATAATTATTTAGTTTATTATTATTATTTATTTCATCATATATTTGTTGTGCTACTTTATATCTATTAGCAGCACTTTCTTTTCTTCCTTTAGGTCTTACATATCCTAATGTTAAAGCATAATTTATTCTTTCTAAATCATTACTATTAGCAAATTCATTATAAGCATCTACAGCTTTCATATAACCAGATCCTTCTCCTCCATGGGTCCAACTAACAGTATCAGTAGTATCTCTTAATGTTTTGTTAATATAATTTATTTGATTATCTAATTCTTCAATAGCTAATCTTTTTTTATCAATTCCTGGATACCTATCTATCCATTGTAATAAACCTGTATCTTTATATTGTTTTCCAGTTTCTTTATCAGTTCTTACGGCATAAGGGTTTGCTCCACTTTCTTCTACTATATTTGCTAAAATAGTAGCAATTTGCTTATCATTATATAAACCAGAAGATTTTAATTTATTATAAATATAATTTAAATTGTTTACTTCATATCCTCTATCATTAGTAGTTTTTAAAGAAGTAAATAATAGTTTTTTACCTCCATTTTGATACTTTTTACTTCCATCATCATTAAAATTATTTCTATCTTTAAATTCTTCTTGTTCCTTAAATACTTTATTAACATTTTCACCATTAATTATTTTTTCAGCTGGACTCTTGCCATTAAGCATAGGAACTGCACTAAAAACTTTAATAGAGTTTTTAGAAGTGTGAACTACTTCACCACCTTCAACTTCAAGACCATTCTTATCATCAGCACCTAAATCAATACCTCCTTGTTCGTGCTTTCTGCCTTGCATATAATAAAAGTTATTTCCAAGAGGAATAGCTTTTCCTCCACGAACAACTTTAGGATTTAAAATATATTTCTTCATATAATATTATAGTTAATAAATAAATTTTAGGCTGTTTAATTTAATGTATTTCAATTTAGATATATTTATATTATTTTCAATATTCAATCAATATAACAGCCTAAAAATAGTTTTTATTTATGCTTTATACGTTTTTTGCCCCCGCATCGCAAAGTATTTGAGCGATCGACAAATTGATTATTTTGTTGTTGAGTAGTAGGATTAGTAACAGTATTACTATTATTATTAATATTATTGTTATTAGTATTATTATTAGTATTATTCATATAATCAGGAGTTTTTATTTCAACTTTAGGGCCAATAGTACTAAATCCATCAGCTTTCTTTACTTGTTTAGGAGCAGAACTTGGAGCAAATAAAGAATCAGTCAATGCTCCAATTCCAGACATAGCATCTCCAATTTCTCCACCAGCTCCATTTTGCCCGATTAAAGAACCCATTTTAGCTTTCTTTTGACCACCGCATTTAAATATACGATTAGATTTAGTTTTATTAGATTTAATTCTATCATTAAATTTTTTATCTCCTCCCATTTTTAAAGTAACTTTTTTATTATATTCATCTACATAATCTTGATCAGCTACACTTGCAGTAAGAGCTTGAGCTTGGGCTTTAGCATCATTTTGATTTTGTTCAATTTGTTGCTGTTTCAATTTTTCTCTTTCAATTTTACGTTTTTTAGCTGCACCAATAACCGAACCTGCGATACTTGCAACTCCACCAATTATAGCACCAAGAAAAGCCTTTTTTCTATTATCACGTTTAACTATTTTTCTCATAATTTTCTTTGTTTAGAAACACTGCCATTTAAATTTTCAAATTCAATACAAACTTTATCTTTATTATCAAATGTAAATTTAATAATTATATAATTTCCATAAATACGAGTAAGTTTATCAGAACCACTACCATTATGAGTAGAAATTTTATTTCTAAAATAATTAAAATTCCAATTTCCTAATTCAAACCAAGGTTTGAAATATCTATTAAATTTATTAGTAGTATCTACATTAATATTAATTTCTCCAGTATTTGTAAATTCACTAAATATTTCTAATATATCTCCAGCATAAGGCTGCATACTTTCCTTTACGGGGGATATACTAACAAGACTATTTGATTTACTTACTTTACGAACATTATATTTAATAAATTCTAAAAATTTTATAGCATCATAATCTTCATTAAGAATAATACTTATAGAAGATGGATAAGTTTTAGAAATACTTAAACTTTCATAAGTACCATAACTTTTAGTATCAGTAAAATTATATATAGTATTATATAAATCATTTCCACTTACTAAATATAATTTAGATTTAGTATTATAACCTTGAATAAAATTATAATCGTGAAAACTAATAAAATTACCTAATTCATAATTATAACTTAAAGTTTTAGTAGTATTATTAGAAAGTTTTAAACTAATTAATAAACGCTTATTAAATTTATCATTACCAAATCTAACATTAGTGGGTTTATTATCTTGTAAATATAAATAAATATCTTGATCTATTAAAGATAATTGACCATTATCAAATTTATAAAATCTGGTAAAATCATTATTATAAAATATATAACCAAATTGATCTATAACAAAAGATAAATCATCTTGCAATCCTCCAAAACCTAAATCAGAAGTAAATACTTCTACATAATTAGTATCAAAAGCATCAGGTTGCAATAATTGTAAACTTTTATCTTTAGTTCGTAATGTAGCATCACCATTAAACATAAATAAACTATGTTCAGTATGAGCTAATAAATAAACACCAATACTCACTAAATTAGTAATAATACCTTTATTCTCATTAATGTTTTTATAGCCTTCAGTAGGAAATTGTCTCCAAGCATTTACAGCACTTTCATCTTGAATAACATTACTTCTTCTAATAGTCTTATCAAATTGAGTAATATTTAATATATCATCTCTATAATTGTTATAAACAGTAGGAATAAAGTCATCTTGAGATCCTTGAGAATTACTAAATAAATCAATAGAATTTTTTGGTTCTATAATTAAACCTGGCCAATATCCTTTAGCATCAGCGTCTTGTTCATCAGGTTTCATTATATAGAATATAACATTCTGAGGATTATTATTAAAATATTTACTTTCGTAATAATATGTATCTATAACAGGAAACTGAATATAATTTAAAAATGGAATATTTAAATGAAAAACTCTTTCTGAAGTTTCATCAAGTACAGATAATCCTATATTTTTATTTGAATCATCAGGAATAGTTTTACTTAATTTACCACGAATATTATATAAATTATTATTTTCAGAATTGAATATAATTCCGTTTCCATTATATATAATTACCCCATCATAAGTATATACACCATTAAAACCATTTTCTATAATAGTAGTTATAGTACCAGAAGCATAATTTATATTACCTATTCTAATAAGAGTTTTTTCTTTATTTGTATATAATTTATTATGATAATTATAAAGACTTGCAATATATGTATTTACCCTATATTTATCATCAGAAATAAATAAGTGTTCTATATTTTTTAACTTAATAGCCGTACTTAATCCTCCTCTATCATCTTTAACAGAATCAGCTACTACTAATTTATAATTGTCAATAGGATATATTTTATCTTGTATAGCAGTATAATTAATTAAAGATTTATTTAAATCATAAGCATAATTTATAGAACTGTTTCTGTGAAGAATATCAGATTTACTTATTTCTGCGATAAATCCATTATTTCCTTCAGTAGTAACAGTTATATTTCCACTATCATCATGTTTACAATATTTAGTACTTTTAGCTTTTATTCTTATAAAATTATAATCAGTAGATAAACTATCTTTAATATCAAATGTACTACTATATAAATACATATCAGAGCTTACTTTATTATTTTCATAATTTTTAAAAGTAGTCCCTTCCCCAATATTATATTCAATTGCACTAATTTCTCTCGCATCTTTATTAGTAAGAAAACCTGTTACTTTTTTAGTAGACTCAAATTTTTCATAACTAATAAAATAACCTATATAATCTTCTGGTATTTTAACTGTAACTTGCAATCCGTATTTATAATTCACTATTCCTTCATAAGTAGAATAATATTCTTCTTCAGGTATTTTAAATAATCTTTCATTATTTTCGTTAATATATACTCCAAAATTACCAGTACGAACTCCATTTACACTTCCGCTATTAAATATATTAGCTATTTTTACATCATCGTATTTAGTAGTACTATCAGCAAATAAATCTCCATATAAAGATAATAAATAATTTTTTATATATTTTTTATCAGCAGCACTTGTAGAACTAATTAATTTATTAGTATGTTTATTAAAACTATAAATATTTAAATTTCCATCAGCATTTAATAGATCTTTAAATTCTTTTAAAGTATATTTTTCATTAACAGCTATATATCCTTCAGTAAGATTTTGAACAGGTAAATGTATTTTAATTGGTATAAAATATCCATCTCCAGTATTAGTAGTAATATATGTTTTATTACCTATTCTATATCCATTAGTAGCGTGTCCATATTTATCTATATAATGAATATAAAAACTATATACTTCTCCAGGAATTAATGTAGATTCTTTTAATCTATCATTAAATGAACTAATAGTATCTATACATTTTTTTTGAAAACTAATTATATAATTAGTAGCATCAAATATTTTAAAATTTGTATAATTAGCGTCACTATTTATATCGGTTTCAAAACAATATTCTATTGAATCATAAACATCTTTTCCTATTTTTATTTTACAATATCCAGGAAGAGTAGAATTATCACTTGGGTCTTTTATTATATTAATAGTATCTATTGCTATAACTTCATTAGTAGTAGTTTCTTCTTTAGTAATTTTTACTATTAACTTTATAGAATCATCTACATTTAGTATTTTATTAAAAGGAATACTTTGATTTATAATATCAGAAATGCTATTTATATCTAAAAAATATTGTTTAGGAGTTTTTAATTGTTCTTGACCAGATCGAACATCCTTTCGTTTTTCAGTTAAAGTAACAATTTGTTTTAATGTACTTACAATATCTTTATTTGTAGACGAAAAAGCAAAATTAGTAGTATTTACTTTTAATGATATAGAAACCCTATCTATAATAGATTGATCTATTTTTTTATTTAAAGTTTGTTCTTTATAATTAGATATATATAATCTATTTTTATAATTAATTATATTTTTTACATTATAATAATTATAATACGCAGTAATAAATTCAGTAATACTTCCCTCAGATAAATATTTAGGATTAAATATATAATTAGTATCTGATATATTTATATCATTAGTAATAAAAGCTTTAGTATAAGCTTTACTTGCACAAACAAACCCTAATTGATATTGACTAAAATTATTAAAACTATTAAAATTTAAATTTATAGCAAAAGTAGTATTAGATATTTCAGAATTATTACTAAATCCATCATAGCATCCTGTACCAAATCCGTCCATAGGAACTGCATTATGACCATCTACATCATCTACATTATATAAATCTGTTTCAGCATTATTTCTTCCAGTCCTATATTGATAAAAACAATATCTAAATATTTGTTGTCTATAAATGTCATCAACAAATATAGGATAACCAAAATTATACCATTGTGTATAATCAGTTTTATTTATTTTAAATCTAATATATAAATATGTCCAACCTTTATAACAAGAACCTTTAACATAATAGTGATTTGTAATAGAAGGTAATTTAACTTCTGGAATAATTGAAGAAATAGTATCATTGAATTGACTACTATCTATATTAGTATCATTAAATTTTCCTAAATTAAATATACGTAAAGGTTCATCAGTATTAATATTATATAGAGATACAGCTATTATTAAATCATTATTTACATTATAAGTAAAAGTACCTTTAATTTTACTTATATTATTTAATAAACCTCCATTATATATAATTTTACATTTATTTTCTTTTTCATTATAACGAGCAATAATGCTTGTTGCTCGTCCACTTGCAAATATTATAATTTCATCATTACATGGTATTATTCCTATTATACTATATTCACTTCTTCCAAATTTATTATTAAGAGTATTATATATAATTTCATTTCGTTTTAAATCTTCTTCATTACTAATTAAAGTTAAATCATTGGTAACCTTTACATTAGTAGCATTAACTAAAGATAATGGATCACAATCTTTAGGATGTTTATTTAAACTTAATTTAGGAGTAATATTCATTAGTTTTTAGGTATAAAAGTAAAATTATAAAAATATGATCTCCAAGCATTAGTATTAGAAATATCTAATTGTTTATCTAATACAATAGAAGTTTTAACTTTAGGTTTTAATGTACTCCAATTTATATAAGGATTTATAGCAGGATTATTACCTTGAAGAGTAAGAACAGAATGTTTATAGCCTCTTAATAACATTTTATACATACAATAAGAAGCTATAGCTTCTATAAGATTACCATTATCAGGAATAACAGGCAAATCGCATTTAAAATAATCACTATAATAAGTTTCTAATTCAATATTTTCTATAGTAATATTATCAGTATCAAATGATAATTCTATTTTATTATCTCCTATTATAATATAATTCTTATTAGCATTAATTAAATTAGAACTAATATCTTTAACTACATGTCTATCTTCAAATTTAGGAGAATTAGTATATTCAGCTAATTCATTAGGAGCATATTTAGCTGAATTATTAATATTAATACTAACTGTATCAGAAATAGCTTTTTGATTTTCCCCCGTAAAGGAAGAGCAACAACGATTATTCTTACTATCTAATTTATTTATTTTACAACCATTACTATCATAAACAGCAAATCCTTGCTCTGAAATAGGGCAAGGAGATATAGCTATTCTTTCATTAACAGAAAGAGTTCTTTGTTTTTTAATAGTATTAAATACTTTTAATTGAGCCATAGCATCAATAGTCCACGCTGCAACGCGAGGTATCCAATCACTATTATCAGGATTGAAATCGTTTTCTATTTTTGCTATTATGCGCTCCAAGTTCGTATTCATATTGACTTTCATTTCTTATAAATTTAACATAATCTTCTGGAAAACGATAAAGAAGAACATTTATTTTCTTATTTAAAGATAAAGGTAAATAATAAATATTATCACGAGTATCGCACATACTTGCTAATTCTTGTTCACTATAATGTTTAATATCTTTTTTAGCATACATAGTACACTCAAAATCAATTTCTTTATTAACAATAATTTTACTATTTATAAAAGTAATTTTATGAATACTTGTTAATTTTTTAAATATTCTATAATCTACTCCATCATATTTTATTCCACGAGCGTTATACCAGGCAGCTTCTAATTCATTATATATTTTAACACCTTCTTTAATTAATCTTTCTTTATTTCTTTTAGTTGCCATCCAATCTACAACAGTTTTAGGATTAACATTTTTAAATATACTAACAATTAAATCTCCAGTGCCATTAGCATAATTATAGGCATATCCTTGTAAAACGCATTTATGAACAGTATAATAATAATCTCTTAAATAACTTAAATATTGTTTATAATTAATATTTTTCTGTTTAGTATATAATTCAAAAGCAATTCTACTATTATAACATTTTTTAAGTACTACGCAATATTTAATTATTTGCAATAAAACAATTCGTTCCTCTCCACTTTCGTATTTTTCTAATAACTTTTTAGCAATATTATATAAATCTTCAGATTTGTTATAAACTTTATTTATCCATTCAGATTCATATTTATCTAAATCAATATTAAAAGTATTTTTAATATATTCTTTCTTTTCTGTTAAATACGCATAAGTATTATCTCTAACAGTACGAGAAGTTTCTAAACTTCTTGCAGCTTCTTTAGCATTTATTTTAGATTTTCCAATAAATGTATAAAAATGTTCTTGATTACTAATATCTGGTTTCATATTATATTAACCGTTTAATTTATTAGGAACAGAAATTGTATTATCTTCTCTTGGTATTTCTAAATGAAGTCTTTGAAGAACCATATCTTTAATAGGCCCTATAAGATCTTCGGGTAATAAAAATTCATTATTATCTATAAAAGGATCATTAATATTAATTTTTCCATCAACAGTTTCAGTTTCTATAATATGAGGATATTCAAATATACTTTCAATTACTATTTTATTAATACCTGAAAATTCAGTATTAGGATTTATATAAATATAAATATATTCATTAATATAATCATAAGCAATAGTATTACACATACCAGGAAGATATTTATTAAATCTAACGCTTGCCTCTTTAGTAAAAGGTATTTCATAAACATTAACACTTCCTAATGTTCTAATAGAATGAAAAGGTAAATTAATAGGTAATCTTGTAGGACGAGGTACTTTTTGAGAAGTTCTTTTTATTAAAGGAAGTTTAAGATCTTTAGCTTCTTCAACATCTCCATCAGGAATATCTATTAAAGTAGCAACAAATTTTTGTTGTAAAACTTTATCAGAAATAGAATGATTATTATAACTTTTTCTAATAAGTTCATTTCTATAATGTATAATTTCTTGTCTAATAGAACGACGAAGAGGAACATTATTTGGAGCTTGCGCTATATGAGCAATCTCTGAAACAAGTTGATTAATAGAAGACATAATATAAATATTATTATTAGTAATTCGATTAAATATATAAAAATTATTTGCAATTACTTGCATTTTAATAATATTTTTTTAACGGAAATAATAAAAGCGCCGATACTAATATATCGACGCTTACTAATAATAATAATCATATAATTTTAAATAGCCCTAAAATAATTCCAAACTTTTTCTATACCTGCATCTTCATCTTCAAACCAATTAACAATAGCACTTTCTATAATTTTATCTTTAATATTCTCTATATTATCTTCTCCAAACCATTCTTTATATAATTCTATATTATCGTGATATTGAGCATTAAGAGCAACATAAACATCCCAAAAAGTAATATTACTATTTATAGATTTAAATTTCTTATCATATAGTTTTCTAACGTCAATTGGAGTAAACATTGGAGAAGCAATTTTATTACCTTTATTATCAGTATGATACATATTATCTACTTGATAAGTTGCATATACTTCATCAAAATGTTTTCCTCTTAATTCTTCATGTATATCTTTCATTATACACCAAAACATTTCATTATCTTTATCATTTTTGTTTTCTACAATATCTTTAAATCTACAAATAATATTCCAAGCAGTTTCATTATCTAATCTAATATGATCTTTATAATGATCTATTATATGTTCAAAACTTTTCATACTTATTGTTGTATTTTAGATAACATTTCTTTAAATTCATTCATATCATCTTTATCTAAAGCAATTGCTTTATTAATAAAAGGAATTTTAATTTCAACAGTTCCAGCTCCAATTTTAATTCCTCTCTCTTCCTTTACGGGCGAGATTATTAAATTGTCTATCATATCATTAAGTATTCCATCTGCATCTATCATATCATTTTCATCAGCTATAATAGATAACGCTTGATTTACTTTTCCTATATTATTATTTATAATTCTTGAAAATATAGGTCTAATAAATACATTTACTAATTGATTATCTTTAGATAAATTAGTAAGTTTAATATCTAAAAACTCTACTAATTTATTAATTAATTCATCTTTATTAACTATAACTTATTTATTATTTATATTTTCACAAAATTCTTTATATGTTAAATTAGGATTTGCTTGTGCAGCAATTTGGAATTTTTTAAATGTTTCAAGTTCCCTATTAGATTCTGCAATTATTTTATCTTTATTAGTTTTAATTAAATTTAATTGTTGACTAAGTAATTTATTTCCTATTTCAGAATTTTCTATAACATCTTTTACAGAATTAACTAAAGCCTCTTGAACAAGAATTTTAAGTTGAGTATCAATAGATATATAATTTTTATCACTAAAAAGAATATTTCTTTGATCGTCATTAAGACTTTTAATTTCATTATCTATTTTATTCCACAATTATTTGACTTTTATAAATGCCAAACATTTCAGCATTTATTTGATTGCGATCATTAAAACGAGCAGTTTGACCATTAAAAGCTAACTGCCACATACCATTAATAAGTTCACACTTATCTTCTTTTTCCACAGTAGACTCTGCACCTAACGCAGCAGCTCCAGCAGCACCAAAACGATTGCCAAATAAACCACCACCGAGACCACCACTAAGCAGCCATAAAGCAGTACCTGCAATACCAAGTCCAAGACCTGTACCAGCAACACCTTTAGACGCATAGTCTTTGTGAGAACCAACTTCAACAAGTTCCTCACCATTTTCACGATTAATAAGTTTCATTGTTGTAATAATTTAATAATTAATAGATAATTTATAATTGTGAATATCCACATCACAAATATTGCAAACACTATTAAATGTATCACAACGATAATAAAAAATCCCTTAACTTGTTGTAAGTTAAGGGATACTATTAGTAAATGGCTACTAATAAGAATTTATATTTATTTTTTATGTATTCTTTGAAGTTTAACACCATCAAAATCTTTAAGACTCCAACTTAATTCATTAAATCCAACTTCTTTCTTTCCTTTAGGAATTATTCCAGCTCTAACATAATTATCAAAAGTTGCTGGACTACAATGCAAAATATGTTCACAAGCATAAGCCTTACTAATACGTTTAACTCCTTTATTTAAAGTAGATAATGTTTTACTAAGTTCTTCCATTTGTTCTTCATTTAAATTACTATTTCCTGCATCAATATTTGAAATAGCATTTTGTAATTGATTTCTTACTACATCTAATAAACAGTTTGTCTTTTCCATCAATGAAAGTATTGTTTTTTTGCTGTGAATATATAATATTAACAGTAGTATTATTCCTGCTAATATGTAATATGATAATAATAAATATGAATAAGAGCATTCAGTTATACAATATCTAATAATAAATACTATTGCTATAATAAGTGCATTATAAGTAATAACAAGTTTATGCCATATACAAAAATTAAAAGCATAACTGCAAATATACATTAATATTACTCCTGCAACTGATGTACCAATATTAAAATTAAATATATCTATAATAAGATCACTACATCCATAATAAGCAATAGTATTGGTAACAAGGATACCGATAGCTGTAACTACCGGTATCCATTTTGCACATAATAGAAATAATTTATGTTTATTCAACATTTTTATTACCTCTTTTTAGAACCACTTTTACCGCCTTTTTTAATATCACCAGAATAAGGGCCAGCTGTACCAATACCTTTTTAAAGGTTTTCCTTTACCTGCCATAACTTTAATAATTTTAGGTTAAACATCAAATATCGTTATAAATATAATAATTTATATTTAATAAACAAATATTTTATTATTATTTTTTATTATTACTACTTTTGACTTTAATATACTTAAACCAAGCATAATGTTTTCTTGTATCAATATAATTTAAATTATCATCATTATTATGAGCTTCTTCTTCTAAAGATACATCATGATAAGCATCATTTTGTTTTTTATGAAATAGCCTAATAATTAAATATTCAAATCCATACCATAAATAAAAGAATATAAATAGCATTTCTATCATTTGTTTAGTATGAATTTTTTCATGATTAATAGTTTTATTACTTAAATCATTACCTTTATAAAAAACTATTCCACAAATATTAATTGCTTTATAATTTCCAAATGGAAACCATTTATTCTTTACTAATATCATTTTGTTTATAGCCAAGATTAAGTTTCATAATAACAGGACGTAAAATCCAACTCCAAATTAAAGGAGCGGCGATAGAGCTATTTATTAATTTAATAATATTTTCATAATCATTAAAATAATAAACACAAAACATTATTATAATTGATATTATAGTAATTATTCGTTTAGCTAATATAGAAACAGGTTTAGGCCCATTAAGACTATCAAAAATTTTTATTAACCCATAAGTAATAATATTGACCATTAAAATATAAACATAGTCAAAATTATCTATAATGCTATTAATTATATTTTCTTCCATAATTATTTAGCTTCTAAATTATCCAATCTGGACTTAATAGAAGTAATTTCAGAATTAATAGAAGAAATACTACTATCTTGTTCAGAATTTTTAGATTTTATAGATGCAATTTCAGAATTAATAGTATTTATATTATCTTTATTAGTTTCAAAATAATTTATAAATACTCGTTTAATCCATTTAGGAATATTTAATTGGGAAATAACTTTAATTAAATCTTTCATAGTTATAATTTTTATAAGTTAAACATATTTATTTTAATCTATTGTGCCTCCGCTGCCTCCGTTATTTGAATATAATAAAGAATAAAGAGTTTTATTTGATATTTCATTATATATATTATTTTTTACATTTGCATAATATATTATACCATTAAAAGTAAAAGTTATAGAATAATTGCTATTAGCAGTGTCACCGTTTTGTAATGTTTTAGAAACATTTAATATAGTTAAAGTTTGTTTCATAGAAGAACTATCTTTAACTATTATATTTAATCTATTTGCATTTTTAATAATATCAATAGTTTGTAATAAATTTGTAGTAAATATATCAGTAGGAGTAATATTATTCATTGTTTTATCAATACTAATTTCTTTATTTATTATAGTATTACTAACAGAATTAGTAGTAAATGATTTACTTGCAATAGTATATATTAATTCACTAAGATCTCCATTTTCTTCATAATTTATAAAATGAATTTTAATTCCATCAACAGTAGAAGTTTTAAAATATATAACATTATTAAATATTATTGCAGAAGTGTTAATAATTTGATTATGTAATTCATCAGTAATATTTTCAACTTTTCCTGTAATATCAATAAATAAATTATTTTGTGTTTCAGAAGAAATACCAATATTATTTTTTATATTTTGTTTTTCGCCATCAGTTAAAGATAAACCAGCCTTATATAAACAAGTTTTACCAATATTATAAGTATTCATACTTTGTACAACACCAGTAGATTTATTTAAAGCATAATAATTTAAAATACCATTACTATTATAGCCAATAAATTTTACAGAATTTGTATTAGATAAATCTACTTGTGTATAAATAATATTATTATAACTAATATGAGCAGCAGTAACACTAGAAATAATTTTATTACATTCTAATTTATTATTATTAATATTACTTGTAATAAATAAAGTAGTATTATTATTTATTAAAGTAATATTATCATCAGTAATATTATAAGTTTGAATACATCCTTTATTTTCTATATCAATATTTACACTAATATTTGTACTTAGTGTTGTAATATCTCTTGTTAATATTTTGCAATAATAAGATTTGTTATTAGTATCTACTATTTTTAATAATATATTAGCACTATTATCATTATTTAATAATTTAGTTTTTAAAGTAGAAATTCCATCAGTAGCGGTACTTAAATCATAATTATTAGTTAATCCTGTTAAAATAATAATGGATAATTTATTTTCAATAACATTTAATCTATCATTAAAATTTTTATCTAAATCTACAAAACTATTACCACTCCATCTATAACTATGATTATTGCTTTCATTTATATAAATTTTTCCATCTTCAGGATCAATAATTTCCCAATCCTTTTGAGAAGTATTAGCATTAGTAATTACTATTTTATTATATGAAGAATCAGAAGTAGGACTATTTACAATAAAACTTTTATTAGTATAATTAGCTTGTCCTATATTATTAACTAATTCTGTTTTAGTAACAAAAGAAGCAATATCAATAACATCATCTACATAAGATGGAAGTTGTTCAGCAGGAACTTTTCCACCAATTAAATCAGCTTTTTTTTCTAATATATCATCAATAATTCCAAGCCATTTTATAATCATTATAAATAAAGCTTTAATATGCTTATGTATATTAACAAATGTTAATGTTTTTAACATTCTATCTTCATTAATCATAATTTTATAATTTTATAATTTTATTATATTTATTGTTTAGTTTGAATAGTAAACATTACAGGAGTGCCATCTTCTTGTACTTTACATATATGTAATTCTTTATAATTATATACTATTTGTCCATCCCCAAAATTAAAACTTGTATTTTCTGGTAAATATTCATTAATATCCTTAATAGCACCTTCAATAAAAGTTTTATTTAATTTTATTATTCCATTCTTTAATTTACCGCCATTAAATACTAAAGTACAATCTTCTGGAATATTTATAGTTTTACCATTTAAATCAAAATCATATTTAATAATATATTTAGTACTTTGTTTATCAAAATCTTTTTGAGTAATAATATTTTTATAACTTGTATATATTTCATTTACTACTTCTTCAATATTATATTTATTAGTAAAATAATATTTTTTATGATCAGAACTACATATATAAATATTATTTAATAAAGGATAAAATTTATTATTTATTTTATTATAATTATTATAATCATTACTATCAGCGTACATATCAATAGATGGCTTCCAATTAATATAATATACAGTTTTCTTAACATTATCTATTGTTTTATACGATCTTGCACAAAATCTATGATTATATATATCATATACTATAATATCATCATTAGCTAAAGTAAGTATATCATTATCAATATATAATACAGAATTATCTTGACAACCATCAGTATTAATAAAATCATCAAAAATATACACTCCATTAGCTTCCGCTATGTTTTCCTTTATGGGGGAAAATCTACGACGTATAATTTTAATTCCTTCACTAATAAAATTAACTGTATCTACATCTCTATCTTTAAATTGCAATACAGAAGTATTATAATTAAAAGTGGATTTTTGAATAGTTAAATCTTCTTCATCAGGATAATTAATAATAACTCCTTTTTTATTATTAAATAATTGTTTAAGAGAGTCACTTAACATATTAATAGTTATAGAAGAATCAGGAATATGAACTTTAATTCCTTTTTCGAATATATCACTATCATATAAAAGAATATCCCAATGTTTATTTAATAACCAAGCTGTATTACTACTTGCTACATTATCATTTCTATTAAATCTTTCAGTAATTAATTTATTATTAATATTATCATAATATGTTATTGTTAATCCGCAATGTCTTAATTCTTTAGGAACTTTATTTCTTGTAGTAGTATTATTATTTTCAAATTCAATATAAATATGATTATAAATTTTTAATATTTTATCTAAAGAATTTTTACTATTCTCATCAATAACATTTTGAATATAAGTTAAAGGAGTAATTTCTTCATAATTACTATTAGTTTTAGAATATAACTGTTTTCCAGACATAATTAAAATAATATTATAGTTTTTAAAGCTATTTTAAGCTAATATAAAATTAAAATTTATTGAATAATATAAATATATTAAATTATGATTTTTTAATTTATATTAGCTTAAAATAGCTATTTATTTTTATTGTATTACTTTAGGAACTGCCCACACAAAATATCCATTTTCATCAGTATTTTTAAAATATCTTACAAAAATAGCACCAATTTTAGTACAATCCTTAGTATTTGTTAGCATCTTTACATTAGTGCCGTTAAAATAAATTCCTCCAGTATTTCTTCTATTAACAATAATAATAGCTAAAGGGTCATACCAACTATTAATAGTATTGCTTAACCTAAATATAGAACTTGCATTTCCTACAACTGTATCATCATATATATAATAGTGTCCCCCACTAATAATAATGTTTCCAGAAGTAAAAGTTCCTAAATCTATATTTTTTGTTCCTAAACTAACGCTAATAGAAGAACCATCCATAAGTAATCCACTTCCAACACCAGGTTTAACAATTCCTGCGCTATTAGAAGTTGCAGCCTTAGGATATAAATTTCCATCTTTATCAATAGTCAGTTGTCCAATTGTAGGTATTTTAATACCTCCTAAAGTAGTTGCAGAAGCAATAGGTAACGTATAGCCAGAACCATCAGAACCTATATTAGATAAATCTAATTCAAATGATTGCCAACTACCATCTCTAATAGTATTATCTAATTCTGTATAAGTTAGTGTAGCTACATTATTAAAATCAGTTTGTTTAGAATAAATTCTTAATATAGGAGAGCTAACAGTTAAATCACTTACAAATGATAATACATTTACAATAGGATTTGAGTTATTAATAGTAGTTCCAAATACAAAATTTATAGTAGTTGGAGAATGAACAATTCTAAAATCATTATATCCACTATTTTGTATAAATTTATTTATTAATTGAATTAAAGTATCAGAAGAAGAATATCTTTGATTAGTTTCAAATTGATTACCTGAAGTAGGTTTTAAAACTAATCCAGACATAACAGTATTTAATACATCTACAGTATTTATAATATTATATTTTTCATTTACAACAATTTGAACACTTGTTGTAAGTTTATTCATTGTAAATTTTATATAAGTGTTGTCTAAAGGATTAATATAATTACATAATAATTGAGTATTAGAGTTTACAATACAATTAATGGTATATCTATAATATTTTACATCGCTATTTTTAGAAGTAAATACTGTATTATAAACACAAAAATCCTTTCTCTTTTGAATATCACTTACTAATTCATCAAATTGTTGCATACTAAATTGAACAGCTGATAAATTACCACTTTGGCCTTTAGTAGGATTATATAAAATATTAGAATCTATATAATAAAATTTAGTATATTTATTTTTTACAGCAAGAATTTCTAAACTTACTCTATCGCCATCTTTATATAAACTTGCATAAATTCTTTTATTTACATCATATATATCATATTGTATAAAAATTTCTTTTGAATTATAATTAAAAGCAATATCACAATTAATATCAAAAGTTTGTTCTGCTCCATCATTATATTCATTAATATATATCTTCACATTTTTACCAGAATTAAGAGATTCTAATATACCATCAAATTTAGTTATATCAATATTTGTATTTTTTACAGAGTTAATATCAGTATCTTCATTTACAGAAGTTAAATCAGTTCCTGTAAGTTTGATTATAATTATATTATCTAATTTGACTTTATCAGAAGATGACATTAGACCAGCTTTAGAAGAACTTGATTGCGGTAAAGCAATATATTGTTCAGAAGTAACAATAGTACCTCCAGAATTAATACGACGAGTTACTTTAAGTTCTCCACTACTATTATTGCTACTTTCTACATTTGCGACAACTCCATTATTAGTATAAGATTGAAGTTTATCAATATCTTTTTCAGCTTGTAAACCTCTATTACCTTCAAAAGCTGTTCCAGATGTAGTACCAATTACTATTCCACCATTAACAATTTCTACTAAATTAGTGCCGCTCCAACGATACATAATTGCTCCATTAGTATCATCAGGAACTACATATATAACATCTGAAACAGGATCGGAAGTAATACCAGATGTTGCAGAAGATGCAGTAAATATTTTTTTAGTAGAAGTAACATAATATTTATATCCAGCAGTCATTCCAGAAGTAGGAGTAATTTCTACTATTCCTCCAAGTAAATCTATAACGTCATCTACATAAGAAGGTAAAAATCTTGAAGGAATTAAAGTCTCATCATCTAATAAAACTACACCTCCTGAACTATTAGCATTATATAAGTATGTTAATATATCATAATTAGATAATCTACTAATACGTAATTCATTATTTTCAATAATGCCAGATATAATAGTGTTATAAATAAAATTATTACTTTCTTGTAAATAAATTAATACTCTTAAAATAGAATCTACTTTATTAATATATCCAATATATTCATTAATTACAGTACTACTTTCATTAAATATAAATCTAACTAAAGTATTGATTTTAAAAGAATTTACATATTTATTATAATCATCTATATCGGCTATACTATAAACATTTGTAGAAATATAATTAAATTCAAAAGTAGGAATATCGTCATATTTTCTTGCATAAGTAATCCAATTAGGATTACTCATTTCAGTTTCAGTATTTATATTAAAATTAATTTTATATTTATATAATTTTCCATTATTTATAATTAATGTTTCGCCATAACAATTATCTAAATTTAAATAATTACTATTTGTATTAACAAACGCTGTAAAAACTAAATTATGTATTAATTTATTATTAGAAGCATCAAAAAATTTACCTATAAATGTAACTAAAGCATTATTATTAATATTATTATTTTCTATATAAGAATTTAATTCATCTTTATTTATAATATCTAATGTATCCCCATTAACACTAAATTCAATAGTAAATAATTGTTTAGTTTGTAAACTATTAATAATTAATTGTTTTAATTCAGGATATTTATTTATATTATTAAATATATAATCTACTCTATTTAAAATAGCTACATTAATTTTATTTAATAAAATTTCAAAATCGTCTATATTATTAAATATATAATCTACTCGATTATTTATATTAGTATTAATTAAATTTTTAAATTCACTATAATCATTAATATTATTAAATACATTATTAATATTTTCTTTTATTAAAATTTTAAATATATTATACAAATTAGCATAATCTTCAATATTATCAAATATATTTTCAGTAACTTCAGTAATTTGTTGCATTAATACATTTTTTAAATCTGGAAATTTATCAATATTGTTAAATATATATTCAATAGCTTTATAAATTTCATCTACTAAAATATCAAAATTATAACCTTCCCAATTATCTTCATTCTGAAAATTAATATCTGAAACATCATGAAGTTTATATCTACGAGTCCAAGATAAATTATTTTCATCAAAATATGTAATTATAAGACCTTTCTTTCTAACAATATTATCTATTGCTGCAACAGTAGTAGCAAAACTACCTTTATACTCAACAAAAATAGAATTATACATTGCTAACAAAGTATCTAATCTATTTCCATTTGCAGCATTATATATAGCTTGAATAAAAGTTACAGGAAATATTTCATTCCATCTTTTATTTTCTTTACAATACTTTCTTAATTGCTGTATATAAACAGCATTTGTATTATCATTAGCCATATATTATTTACCTAATAAATTAAACAAATATTCTCTAGTGACATAAGTTTCTTTTATATTTCTTCCATCTTCATCAGAAATAGCTCTATCCGCAACTATATTAGGAAGTCTTGCATAATCAGTAGATATAGACTTAGCTTCAATAGCGTCTTTTATGTATTCGTGATAAGTTTTTGTATTATCAAAAGCATTTATAGAATCTATTATATAAGAAGTATCTTCTTCTATAACATAAACTTCTGCTCCTATTAATACTTCTCCAAATTCAAGAGAATCTAAATCATTAACAGTGTTTACTACTATTCTACCTGTTGCAACTTTAGAATTTATATTACTTATTAATTGTAAAACTTCAGCTTTAAACCCTTCATAATCTTCTTTAACATCTCCATTTAAATCTGCAACAGGTTGCCAATATTCTTCATTAGTTAATTCTGTACCAGCAGGAACTTTCTTTCGAGATATATAACTTGCTAATTTACCATTATGAACCAAACACAAATCATCATAAGACTTACTTACATCATGTTTACCATTGCAAGTAAGTCTTACTTTACCTAATTGTTTAATAATTAAATCTATTGTTTTCATAATTCTCTTTACCTTATCCCCCGTAAAGGAAGAGCAACGGCAATCTATTTATTATTATAATCATCTTCTCCTAAAGCATAAACTTCATCATAATTATTACTACTTGTATTAGCTTGTAATAATTGTCCTGTTTCTTCATCAACTTCAAATTTAGGAGTTTCTCCTCCACAACTAATGATAGCTTTCAATATTCCATCTTCGCTAATAGGTAATGTTATATTTCCTACAATAGTTTCTTTTTCAGTACCATTATATATTAATTTTATTTGAGCATTTATATATTTTATTATAATATCAGCTTCTTTAGTTTTATTAATTTGATATGCAGCACAAGCTGTTTGAAACATATTCCAACAAGTAATAATATTTTTATTATTTCCTTTGCAATTAGCGGTACAATCATTTAGCATCTCTATACCTACATCAGCAAGCATAACTAATAATTTATGATATGTACAAACATACTTTGCAGGAATAACCATATATACAAAATCAGGATTAGCTTCAACAAGTTCTTCAGAATTAGTAAAAACTTGTGAGAAATTAGTTTCCGACATACATTAATTTATGATAAATATTAATAATATTTTGTTGTTGTTCAGTTGTTAATATTTTATTTATAGATATTGCGTTTCTAACTATATTTAAACAGTTAATAACACAATTAGATTTTTCAGTAGGAATATAACCAATTTGTAATTGATTAATATTATTAATACATAAGTCAGTTAAATTAGTAATAATTTCCTCACTTAATTTATCTGTATTATTAATTATATTCATTTGAAGACTTTATTGTTTATATAAATAATATAATTTTCAAAAGAAATAGATAATTTACTAACATAACTAAATATTTTTGTTTCTTTATCTAATTTACTATTATAAACTAATTTTATAGTATTATCTATTAAATCATTTTTCCATTGTTCTTTTAATATAGTAGCTACATTAATTCCATTGATAGTATACATAGATAATGTATTATAAGTATTATAAAATTCAGCGTTTATAATTGTTTTAATATTATCTACTATATTATCTTTATTATCATTTATATTATTTTTAGCAATAACATTTACTATATATTCGGTAATATGCATTCTTGCACTTTCAAAAGAATCTTTAATAGCGTTTTTACATTTATCTTTATCTTTATCTATAATATTATTTATTACATTATCTAAAAAATTACTTATTTTAGAAATTGCTTCTAATAATTCATTAGTTATTTTAATAACATTTTTTTCTTTTTTAGTATCAATAATTTTAATAACTATAAGATAAATAGCTACTACTATTGCTGGAGCAATACCTTGTGAAATAGCTGTTTCAAATAAATCCATATAATGTTAAAATAAAAAAGAGAAGTTGCTAATATTATTAATTAAAATAATATCAACAGCTTCTCTTCGATTAATATTTATTAATATTTAAAATTAATACGAAAGCGTCTATATTATGCAACAGATTTAATACCAGCAAGAATAGCATCCATAGTATCTATTTGATCTGCTCCGGTAGGAATAGCAATTTGTACAATTTGATGAACTAATTCATCACGAGTTTTAATATCACGTGGAACAGCAAATCGTAAAGTATAAACAGTATATCTTGCGTCAGCAGCATCAGGTTGCGCATTGGGATTAAGAGGATAATTAGGATATAAATAATGAACATCGTCCATATAAGTATATTCAAATCCTGCGTCGGCAGCAGCCATATTAGCCATCTTCTTAATTGCTTCTGCATCAGCAATTCCAATTTCTCCACGAGTTTTATAAATTACAGTAGTACCACTTAAAGCATCTGCCATAGTAATTTCATAATCAACAGCAGGCTCAGTAGCGGTAACTGTTACGGTTGCTGTAGATACAGCAGCAGTTAAGCCTAAAGTAGCAGTATTATTATTAACATAATTTGCTATTTTAGTTGCAACTTGGTCTGCAGTTTCAGTATCTTTAAACACATGAATAGAAGCAGTCCAATTACTACGTTCATTAAATTGAATACCTTTCTTTGTAAAAATAACAGTATGATCGCACATTATAACAGGTTCAGGAACAGTAAATTCTGCAGTAAAAGTTTTAGCAGCAGAATAAGTAGATTTACTATAACTAAAATCTTTATTATAAAAAGGAATAATTATAGGACCTCCATCTTTACTTGCTCTACCCATAACTATTTGACCATAACCTGTAATTAGTTTGCCAGTGGAATCAACAGTAGGAACACCATTTTTCATATAATAAAATCCAAGTGCTCCGGCTGGTGCTTCATCTATTGTAGTAGATGCAGCAATAGCTGCAACATTACCAGCAAGAAGAAAATTTCTCATATCTATTTATATATAATTAATTAGAAGTACTAACAACACTTCTTAAATATAACTCCGCCGCAGCTTTTACAATATCAATATGTGTATATTCAGGTAAATCACAATTGATATTCGAAGAAGAAGTGTCATTTATATAAGTTATAATATTAGGTTTCTTAATAATATTTAATACAACCTTTGAAGGTTTTTTATGAGTATTAATATCTTTAGTATTATCTCCAGTATATATATCTATTATAATAGTATTAGTTTTAGAATTAGAATTATCTGTAAATACTATAATAGGATAATCAAATGTAGCTCTATTACAAAAATCGTGTAATGTAGAATATAAATAATCATTATCTACTATTCTTGTAGAAAATCCACCAAATATATCATTATAATATATATAAGAACTTGTAAATAAAAAAACATTATTATTTATTTCAGCAGTAAATTTATTTTCTTCTTCGTTAATAGTAATATTGGATATTTCTAACTTATCAATTAATGTGCGTAAAACATTTATTTGACCTATTTTAGCATTATCAATATAAATTTTATTATTACCACTCATCTTAACATTATCAGCAATGACTTTTTTAATATAATCATTTACTGCAATGTTAAGACAAGTGTCAATATCTTCGGATAGAATTGCCCGTACTGTTTGCATACCCATCTGTTGAGCTAATTCTCTAAACATTACGTGCATTTCTACTACTGTCATAAATTATACGTTTTTTAATTTATTTTTATAAGCATTAACTACATCAGCATTTGCAGGATTTTTAAACCAAGCAACAGCTTCTTTGACATTAGCACCTATAAATTCTCCTTCTGGAGTAATAATATTTTGATTATACTGACTCCTTACAAATTCACCACGCTCAATTAAAATTTCAATAGTAGCTTTAATCTTAATATCAGCATCATTAAACATCTTATTAAATTTAATAGGCTCGTCCGAAGAGAATTTATCTAATTCATTCTCTTTTATCATACGATCTTCAAGAGAAGATAATATAACAGGTTTACCTACATTAACACAGTATTGAGCATAAATAGCATCAAATAATTCATCATCAGCAATCATACTAACAAAATTAGCTTTTGCTTTATTATTTTCCAAACGAAGTTTACGTTGCAAATCAGCTTCTTTTTGATCGTCTTTAAAATAAAAACGAATACTCGGATCACTATTAATTAAAGCTGTATCTTTAGCAATATCTTTATATAAAAGACAATGACGATACATTAAATAATCTTCAATATTAACAGGACGACCAAATTGATATTTAGAACTCTCAAGATCATTAATTGCGGCTATTTTAGCGGCAAGAGCTTTCTTAAGTTCTCCAAGATTAGATTTATTAGCTTGACGATATTTCTCTTCAATTAGTTTTTCTTTATCTTGAATAGCTCTAAAATCTATGTATCTATCATAATGAAAACTAATATCAAATTTTTTGCCAAGTTCATTAACTGAAATTTGAATATTATTTAAATACTGTTTAACACGAGTAATAAAATTTTCGTTATTAGGAGAAAGACCTATTAAATCAGGAAAATAGGCTTCAACTTCGCCCTTATTAGAAGATAATGTTCGAGAACTTGTAACTGAACTTCCAATAAAATCTCTACGCTTAGTTAAAGATTTATCATTAGCTCGCCTAAATAAAGAATAATTTTTAACTAATGCAATAGTAACACTACGTTTATCTATATATTCTCTATTTCTTACATTAATATCTTTTTCTTCAACACTACCAGGAATAGGTTCAGGTTTTTCATCCACACTTTCCTTTACGGGGGAACCGCCAAAAGTAGTAATTTTATTATCAGAGCTTGCTTTAGATCTATCAGATAATCCAAAGTTTAATTTAGCACTGTTATTACTTGTATTATTTTCCATAATTAAATATTCATTAATTTAAATTAGAGTACACACTTTAACAAGAACATCTTCGAAGAGTTATTTACTTGAAGACCTTGAGAGTGCTTAACCTCATAACGGCTCATATCAATTTCAGTCGAAATATAATTGGTTTCAGGTACACCCCAAGATGCAGGAATATCCGTAAGACCCTTAAATACTTTAGCTTTATGAATTTGACCTTTTTGACGAACAACTCGAACATTTTGAGTTCCATCGTAAATAGAGAAGTCAATAAAGCAAGCCTGATGCGAAGTAATAGGATAACCAGTACGAGGATGAATTTCACCATTCTTTTTAGCAGCTTCTGCAATAGTACTCTTGTCAAAGAAAGCACAATGCTTAACTGTAATAGTATGACCATCAACAGTTTTATAACGACGGAAATATTTACCATACGTTAAACCTGCGTCAGAACCATCAATCATCTTATCACCAAGAGGAGTAACAAAACCATTCTCTTTAGCATCTAATCGCATAGCTTCATCAAAATCTTCAATGAAGCCTTTACCACCCATAAGAACAATGTTCATTTCACCTGTATCAGTATCACGATCAAGAACATCGCCAATAGTACGCTTAATTTTGCTTAAAGTAAGATATTCGCCATAAGTATCATAGTTAGACTCACGACAAATCTCTAACATACCAGCAGTAGTAGGAATAGGCTTACCATTATCGTCATCCTTAAGAGTTATTTCTCCATTAGGTAAACGGTTATATTCTGCCATCCAAAGACGTTCCTCATTATAAACACGACGCTCAATATTAAATTGACGCATCTCTTCACTAATCCATAATTTAGAAGCCTTACCAGCACCATCCTTAAATTCATATTCAGTAACTACATTGCTAATATTACCAGCAACTTCTTTAGATTTACGATAGAACTCAAGTTGAGAAGTCATACGACCAGGCCCCATAACATTGCTACGGTTTCCTTTAGAATATGACTCAGAAATAAGAGGAGCACCCATTGACCAATATTTACCTTTATCAAGTAAAGCGGGATCAATAAACGCATCAGGATTAGGCGACATAAGTTTAATTATATAACCATATCCGTAAGCACTCTCACCTAAATCTCGTTGAATACGAACTTGAGTTTTTCCATCAGGGCCAATAAGAGTGTGTTGCTCAATAAACCAATGAGTAGAAGTATGAATTTCTACAGGAGCACCACCAAGACCAGGTTTACCACCACCAGAAAAATGAGTAATAAAATCATCAAATTTCATACGACCCATTGTTTTCCAAGTCCATTGAACAGTATCAATATCTACTGTACCAACACTGCCTTGGCCCTCAGTCATAAACAGAAGAGGAAAACGATCGTCATCCATACCATAATTGTAGGTAAGAAAGGAATTTATTTCGACAGGTTTTTGTAATTGAAGATTGGCAATACTCTCTTCATTAGAGTATCCACGATCATCATAATTGCCTCTCGAAAGAACTCGCATTGAATACATAATACAAATAATAATTAATTGTTAATAACCAAAATCAATTTTTCCTTTATTTTTATCGGAATTAGGTTTAGTTATTTTAATTCCAGTAGTGTTTCTTGTTTTAGCTATAAGTTTAAGTTTTTTAACTTCTTTATCATTAATAGCCATATCTACAAGGTTAGAATAACTTCCACCAACAAATTTTAAATAAGCACGAAGAATACTATCATTGCGTCTTGCTTCAGGAGTTTCATTTTCTAAATCATATTGATAACGAGATTTACCATTTTTATCTATTTGGTAAATATACTTAAAGAAATCATCAGGAGTAACAGAAATTTTCTTTCCATCTTTATTAATAATAATAGTATCTGGAATTTTATATCCAGCAATATTACGACTATCAATTACTTCTTTAACTCCTTTCCAATATTTTTCTTCTTGTTCAATAGCGTCACGTTCAGCTTGTTCAGCTTGTTCAGCAATAGCTTTACGTTTTTCTTCATCTTTTTCTTTAAGAGCTTCAAGTTCTTCTTTAGCAACATCAGCAAGAGTTCCAGTTGATTTAAGATAATTAATATAACTATCTACATCTCCCTTACGATTTTGCTCACTCCAAGACATTTTAATTATTTCTTCTTGTTGTGCTTCATCATCATCTTTTAAAACTATATTACTTCTATCTTTAATTTCTAAAAATCCATCTAACGAATTTCCATTTGCTATATAATACGGAACTAAATCTTTAAGAATAGGAATTTTATCATAAAGAGTATTAATTGCGTTTTCAGCAATTTCTTCTTCTCTACTATCAATTACCGCATCTATGTAAGATTTAATACCATTAGGTGTATTTTCAAATTCAATAGGTTTATCATTTTCATCTACAACTTCTACATCAAAAAGTTTACGAATACTATCTATTGAAATTTCATTTTCTGAATTATCATCATTTACTGTAAAAGAGTCAATAAAATCTTTTACATCTTTAGCTTCTTTAAAAATATTTCCATTTTCATCAATAATGTTACCGTTATCGTCTATTGTATATTTTTTATCATCAATATCTAAAACAGTACCAGGTTCAATAACAAATTTAGATTTAGATTTATCATCATTATCATTGTCATTATTATCATTGTTATTATTATCAATATTATTATCTACATCATTATTACCATTATTTTTATTTTTATCTAAATCAGTAGTAGAATCATTATCATCAGGAGAATTTAAACCGTTACTTTTAGATAAATCAACAGCATCGCCGTTATTATCTTTTGTTACATCTGCATTATCAGCATTATTTGTAACACCATAACCAAAATCATTCATATAATTAGTTTTAAGTGAATTATTATAACCGATTATAAGCAATAAATTTGTTATATCCAATAATTAGATGAAAATAATTAAAAATATTATTCGCTCCAGCATATAAAAAATTATAAAGCTATTTTAAGTGACTTTTACCATTTCCCCCGTAAAGGAGAGATTTCGCGTTCGAATATTCTACATCATATTCTCATTTAACGTCAAATTTAAGCTTAAAATAGCTTATATTTATACAAAAATAGTCCGACAATATATGCCGGACTATCAAATATACCTATAAACACTATTTATTTTTTAGTTTTAGGATTATTATATTTATTTTTATTTTCTTTAGCAATAGCTAACTTAGTTTCAATATCTTTAAGTTTAACAGCTCTATCTGCCGCTTTATTTTGAAAATCTAAAATATTCTTTTCTCTCGCTATTTGATTTTTATCTCTTTCAACATTAGCTCTTGCTTGTTCAAGACGTTCCATACCAGCTTGTTTATCTTGATTAGAAACTCCATTATCGAAACTAATCATATTAGCATCAGCTTTAATAAGTTCAATTTGCTGATCTAAATATTTTTCAAGTTCAACAGTTTTACGATCTTCTTCTCCTTTTGTAGCAATTTTTTGAATTTCAAATTCAGCCTCCATTTGTTTAGTCTGTTGCTCTAATTGCTGCATAGACTGTTCGTGTTGTTGTTGTAATTCTTGAAATTTCATTATTAACTTTTTAATACTTGCAACATTATCTCCAGCAATAGCGGCAATAGCCATATCCATATTTCCATTTTGAGCAGCACTAAACGCAAATTGTTTTATTTGATCTAACTTTTCTTTCTCTTGTACACTATTTTTTGCTTTAATAATATAATCTGCATAAATATGAGAATCAACGTCTAAACTAATATATTTAAGATTTTTATCTTTATCTCTATAAGATGTATCTAATCCATCAATCCAAGCAAGTTTACTAAAATCTAAATCACGAGCGCAATCTCGTTCTCTCATACAATCAAATATAAATTCTATTATAACAGAACCCATGGATCCTCTCATAATAGCTTCTTCAGTTATTCCTTTACCAGCACTATTAGCTATTTGACCATATCGTTGAGGAGTCATATCAACTTGATCTTTAGCAGCATTATCTATTTCAATCATCAATTGAGTAAGTTGATTAATATAAGCACTAATATCAGCAGTCACCATACGTATTTGTTGTGACTTTAGCATATTAGTATCTTCTTCATCGTCAATATATAAAACTCCATCAGCAGCCATTCTATAAATAGTTTCATCAGGATTTTCTCCTAATAAAGATTTAGCTATAACAAGAACAGCAAGTTTATTCTTTGCTAAAGCCATTTCTCTATGATATGCAACTATATTTTTAAATACTTGATAAGGACTAACAATCTCTACAATAGAAAACTTACCAAATCCAGGAAGTAATTCACATAAACCATTATAAGGAAGTTTTCCTTTACGATTATATGCAATAGCTCGAGCTTTATAAGGATAAATTGCAGTATTACGAGTACCTATACGAACAGACTCATATACTTGAGACTCATAAAAATATTCAATAGAAATATCTCCTATTTCTGGATTAATTGTATAATTATCATCAACAACTCGTTGAGCTATAATACCATTATCTATATATGTTAAAACTCCTCTTCTAATTTCTCCTCTCCATACAACATGCCAAACATCATATAAATTAGAATTAGTATCTCTAACTAAATATGGAGATTTACTATAAAGACTACGTTCTGTTTCAGTAAATTTATTACATATATCAGGATAATAAGAATAATAATCTGCATAAGTTATATATGAAGCATCAGTAGAACTATGTTGAGCATAATATGTTTCTAAAAACTTTTTGTCTTTATCATCTAAATATTCGTCAAAAGTATCTATTATTTGTTGATATGTCATTTTCATACGTTCAGCAAACATATCATAATCTTCAACAAACATACTATTATTAGAAACAGGAAAAGCATCTATTGGAGAAATAACTTTTTTAATAAGTTTATTTCCTATTATATCAGTATATGTATAACATTCTCCAAATGACACAAAATCAAAATATGCTTTAGCATAAATTAATGTAGACTCAGTAATATCATCTATAACATTTAATAATTCTTGTCCTTGAACAGATATATCATCAATATAATTATTTTTAAAATCTTCAGTAAATTTTTCAATATCTATACTTTCTTGAGGGTTAAATTGTTTAGGATCATTACCTTCATTAATATATTGTTGATAGCTTTGAGTAATTCTTGCCGCTAATTGAGCTTCCAAAATAGAAAGAATTTCTTTTCTTACAGCTGCATCCTTAGCCATTACAACATCTGGATTATTAGCACCTACAATAAAATCGTGAGGATTTTTAATATATTCAGAAACATATCTTCGAATTACGCCTTTCATAATATCATAATTACGAAGAGTTGCAGGAAAACGAGTATATTTTTCTTTATTAGCATTATATGGATTAAGTATTTTTCTATAAAATTCATCAGGAACTTCTCCATTCAATATAAGATATTTTTTTTCTAAATTATCTTTATCTGCACAAGATTGTCCCATAGCTATTACATAGTCACAACATTGAGCATACCATTCAGGTTTTTCCTTTTCAGCATTAGAAACTCGTTGAGAAGGAAAATTATTAGCATAAAAATAATCAATTACTGCCATATTATTAATTATATAAATTTTATATTAATACCATTCTCTACTAAAGAATGATTTATTATCATCATCTGTTTCTGTTGTTATTTTCTTTCTATGAGCCATTTCATCTTTAGCAGCTATATCCATAGCTTTATATTCTATTCCTCTAATAATCATTTCAGACACTCTATCAAAGTTTCCAAGTGCGCTCCATTTCTTTAATTCAAGTATTGTTTGATAATCATATATTCTATGAAAATTTCTAATAGGATTGCCATTTTCATCTTTACCTATTTCATCATATAAAAATTCTTTAAGTAATCGTAAAGCGTCTAACTTTCGTTGATTACCACCTCCAATGTTATATCCATAAGTAGTAGAAATTTTTCCTTTGATAGTATTATCCCAAACAAACAAAGGTTCTTTAGCTAAATATTTTGTAGCTCTCCAATCTCTAAAGTTTTTAACTGTTTCTCCTCGGTTTACCTCGACACAAGTAGTTCCAATACAATTATAATAAATAGCTAAATAATAACAAATTCTATCAGCTTCTTCAAGAGAATCTGGACGGCCATAATAAGATGCAACAAGTTTTTGTTTAAATCCATTTTTAATACAAGGATTCATCCAAACTTTAATACTATTATGAGAATGCTTATTAGTAATTTCTTTCTTATCTTTATCTATACCTACAGGGTCATAAGAAATACTATATCGTCCTACAGGAATTTCTTTTCGTAAACCGTATTCAGTATAGTTTTCATCATATTCTGGAGGAAACCATCGTCTAATACATCCGTGAGGATCTTCATTAGCTCTACGAGGAACTCCAATAATATAATCATAAACTTTTTTGCCTTCTTTACTTAATCGTTCATTACTTTTAAATTGTATTCTACCAGTATCATCTAATTCAAGCATTCCATCAACATAAAAATCAAAATCTTTATCAATTCTAAGTCTTTCTTCCCAAACAGTTAATTCTTCAGAAGTAAAGATATTTTCAGCTGCACTACTAAAACTTTCAGCAGGATAATTAGCGTACTGTCCTAAATAATTAATATATTCTGCATAAGTTTTAGAATCATTTTTCTTTTTTATTCGTTCTTTTTTAGCAATAGCAAGTCCTATATTTAAATTACTATTACCATCCTTATCTACTCCATAAATACCAGATATTTCACCTTGTAGCCCCCAACAATAAGGTTTAAAGAATCCACAAATTTCATTTCTACTATCTCTGTCCCAAACATTTTCAAAAGGCATAAAATTATAAGCACGAGGATTATAAAAATTTTCTTCAAAGACTTGCATATTTCCAGAAGTAGCAGTACCCCAAGCCATAAGAATACCAGTAGTATATGCACCAGTTCGCATAGCTGGTTCAGTAACATTCATAAATTCATCAAAGTTGTCCATTGTAGATAACTCTTCAACTTTGATACAGACAGCATCTTTACCAATAGCACAATCAGGATTATTTAAAGCACTAACAGAAATCAAAGAACTTTTCCAAGAATCATCAGCCTCTATACCACTTGGTAATTTATATCCAAGACGAAAATCTTGTTTAACAGGAGAATATATACCTCTAACAAAAGGAGTTTTTTCTTCATAAAATTTAAGATCATTAACGGAAAAATCTGTTAAACCTCCTGTTTGAATAAGATATTTATTATCAATAGCTACATGAATAGCAACTTTTCTTGATTGAGCATTTACTCTATTAGCACTATCAGCTGCCATCATATATGAAAATCCACCACGACGAGTTTTATCAATAATTAAATGAAATCCATTATTTTCTGCAAACTCCATACAGTGAAACATCCAAAATTGGCTATCAATAAATTTAGGAAAATCATAAACTTTTTTAGCAGTATTAGTATTACCTCGTTTAATAGTACTTTCATCAAGTTGCTCCATTCGAGTATAATTAAGAAAATTATAATGAGAACCTGTTATTCTAACTTCTTTAATAGTACCATCTGGACATAATAAACAAGGAGCACTAAAACCTTTAGTTCGTCTATATTCTTCTCTTTTTCTAAATTGTCTATGAGGAATACTATCTACTTTATATTCACAATATCGTTTATATCTTCTATAATAATTTCCAACTTCATGAAATAGCTCAGTATTAACAAATTTATATCTTAAATCAATATTCATTAAAAATCCACCACCATCACCTATAAGAAACAAATTATCAGGATCGACATATCCAGCTTCAGTAGCAGTTTTATATTTAGATTTATCCTCTTCTATAAACTTAAGAAATGGATAATCTTTAGCGTCTAAATTATCTACCATACTATTTTATAATTAATATTAGTGCTGCAACAGCAATAACTCCACAACTTGTTCCAATAAGTATTTTATTTCTTTTTTTATATTGTTCAATCTGTTTATTTAAATTATTATTAATAGTATTATAAGACACAATTCTATTTTGCATATCTCCAACAATAACAGAATATTCTTTTAGTTCAAGTTTTTGCAGTTTAATAATATCTTCTTGTTCTTGCATAACTTTCATAAAAGAATTTCGTTCTATAAGCTTAATATTAGCTTGTTTTATAAGTTTAATTGGAACAATACAAGTACTATCAGGAGCTAATTGGATTTCCCCCGTAAAGGAAAGTTCACTAACTTTATTCTGACACCAGCTTTTGAAACAACATAACAGTAGTGCTATCGTCAGCGTTAATAGCAAAATCAATTTCTTCTTTAGCATTTTCTTTAATATTATAAATTATAGTATCTTTTTTAATTATATTATATTCAAGACTATCTATCACTATTCTATTATATACAGTATCAGGCTTATTAATTATGTATTTATCATTATTTATTTCTTTTTGTTTAACTACATATCCTATTATAAAAAATATAATAGCTATTATAATAACAGCTATTATATTCAACATAGTATTATTTTTTTCCATATTTAATTAAACGATTAAATAATTCATCATCATATTTTCCAGTTTCTTTTAAACCAACAGCTTGTTGTGCAAATTTAATAGCTTTAACAAGACCCATATTAATAGCAGTATCAAATATTAAAAAAGATATATCAAAAGAAGGAATTAAATCTAATTTAAAAGGATCCCAAAAATTATCTTTATAAAAAGAATAAATAAGTTGCATTAATTTATTATCTGAAAAACATTTATCATTAAATTGTTTTTTATCTTTAGGAAGATTAAATTCTTTCTTATAATTATCAATAATTTCCCAACCTTTCCAAGTTTTATGATAACGTCTTGCAATTCCAGCAAATGTTTCTCCTCCTGTATCATCAGGATCAAAAACATATCCACCCTCGTTTTTAAGGGCTTTTTCTATTGCTTTTTTATAATCAGCCATTTTTACAAATTTTATTAAAATAATTAACAGCTTTATTAACTACTTTACAATAGTTATCTGTATTTTTAGAATAAGTATATATTTTGATTGTTCTAAATTTATTAAAGAAAATCATATAAGGAAACTTAATTTGAATACAAAATTCTATAATAGTATCACTAACAGGAGGATCATAATATTTTACTTTAAATCTTTTAGATATAAGACGAATACTCTTATATCCATTATCTTTAATGTTTATTATTCTAATTTTACTCATATTATTCATTGAGAGTTCTATTAATCCAACCTCTTAAAAATTTAATATTATTCCCATTACCAGCTAATCTATTATATTCTTTAATTTTAGCAAGTTTATAATTAGCTATAAATAAATCTTGTCCAAGACTATCTCTAATATAATTTAAACTATCTTTATATAAAGATAATTCATATTCTAATCTAATTATTTTAGCTATATTTTCTTGTTCATTTATAGTATCTTTAACAGGTACATATACTATTTTTTCAATAGGAACAGTATTATTACAAGATATATTTATAATAGGAATTATAAATAATAATAAAATTATATTTTTTATCATTTTATAAATTTAAATTAAATTGAGTATTAATTTCTTTCGCTTTGAGGTTTTTTCGTCTATCTTCTAAAATAGATTTAACTTCATTAAAACGATACATCATTTTATGCAAAGTAACTTTTTCTTTTGGATTAGTTTTAACTTTAAAAGTTCCATCTGGATATTTTTTAGGCATACCATATTCATTAAGAACAAAATCGCTATCTATATGAGCAAGCCATAAACCTGCACAAGGCAAACCTAAAATACACTGAACTATTAAAGCATAAAGAGAAAGTTGAAGATTATAAATACTTCCATTACAATTAGGAAGTCCTCCTACAGGAGGTAATAATCTATCATTAGTGCCTACCCATATATCAGTTTCTTGATGAGGTTTTTGAGTTTTATCTTTTTTATAATATCCAGATTCAAATTTAAGTCCACCTCTATTTGTTTTCCAATCACCAATAACAAATTGATCATCTCTTAAGCAAAGAACGTCAATTGTACCACTTACTAAATAATCTATGAGAAAAGCTCCAATCTCAGAATAAATTTTATATCCATTATTTTTATAATAATTAAATACATTATATATTTCTGGATATTTATTTTCAGTAACATCTATAAATTCATCAATATCTAATTCTTTAACATTTAAATTAATATTAGGTAAATCTGCAACTGTAATCATTTCACCCTCTTTAGGTAAAATATATCTTATAGCATCTTTAAACTTAGAAGCAGATTTAATACCGTCTTCTAAATTATTATGAGTTTTTGTTCCTCTATCACAAGCCTCATCTCTAATAGCATCCCATTGTTTGGCAAGTTTACTTTCAGAGATACCAAGTTCTTTAGCTTTCTTTTTAAGCCAATAAGACTTATTAAAACTCGGTTGATACTCGTGTAAAAGAGTAGTAACAGATTTATAAGAATTTCCTAATGTATCGGTATAAGAATGATTAGCTTCTTTAAATATAAGTCTAATATCATTATATCTGGTATCTCTTAATTGTAACATAACTATATTATTTATTATTATATTTAAAACTATTAATAGCTTCAGTTAAAAAAGATGAAAAACAACAAACAAATTTCTCATTTCCAGATAATTCTACTTCACCCATAGTATCTAATATAGCATGAGTTAATTCATGAAAAAATGTATTTACTTTAACATCATTATTTTGTTTATTATCTTTATTAAATGTATCAGCAATATTTATACATCCTTCTGCAAGTAAACAAGTTTCTAAAGCATTATTGTCACAACGATCTACAACATTAACTTTAATGTTAGATTCTCCTAAATTAAATTCATCAGGTATCTTAAAATCTATAATAATTATATTTTAATCAGCTTTCATACTACTTAATACTGAAATGCCGCCACGAGCAATTTTTTGTTCTTCTTCATATCGAAGATTATCTTTTGCTGTATTAAGAGCCTTTTGAAGATTAGGTATTTCTTTTATTTGAGAACTTAAATTGTTAATAGTTGCTATTATAGCTGGAATATCTTGGTCAGTAACTCCAGCAGCAAGTTTATTACTTAATAATTCGTTACATTTATTAGCCACTACACTTGTAGTATGTAAGGCTCTTAATAAATTTTCAATAGCAATGCCAGCAGGTCCTACAGCATTATCATAATATCTTTTAATAAGTTTAGAAACTAATATATCTGGCATATAATCTTTAGGAAGATCATATTGTATAATAGCTTCTTTTAAAGCTTCTGAATCATTAAGACCTTGTTGTTTTGCAGGACTTCTTGGATCGGCAAGATAATATATAACTCCACATTCTTGTAAATATTTCTTTTTATCTTTAGATGTATCTCTCGAATATAATAAAAAAACATCTTTATCAATAATCTGATTTATTTTAGGAGCTTTAGGTATTCCTGTATCATCAACAGAAATAAGATTTTCTATAATAAGTCCGGTCATTTATTTGTCTTATAAATTTCATCAAATTGTTCTTGAACGTCTGGATCAAAATCAATAGGTTTACAAGCGAAAATACTAAATATATAAGCATCAGCATATCCTTTTCCATAAGTATTTAGTAAAGAAAAATATTTTTTACTATTATTTCTTCTAATAGTTGTAATAGCTTGTTCAGTACTTGCTTTTAATCTAATATTTTCTTTTTCTAATTTATATATTCTATAACAATATTCAGCATAATCTTCTTTAACCATTGTTCTCCTTGCAAATTTCATTTCTTTAGTGTGCTTTCGCATAGCCTTATGAAGAGGATTTTTTCTTAATACTCCAACATAAGGAATAGCTACAGCTTTGCCTAATTGTAAATGTTTTGCAATATTTCTTTCAAGACTTTCTACAATAGCTCTTGTTATAGCTTCATCTTCAGGATTTTTAAAATTTAATTCTCTAATAATATCATCTTCTGTTTTATATATTATAGGATAATCATCACTAAAAACTTCAGTGTCATTAGCAACATTAATATCTGCCATATTGATTATAATTAATAGAATTAGATATTATTACATTCACGCCCGTAAAGGAAGAGTTGCAACAATATCTAATTCTCATAATATTTTAATTAACTTTATTTTGTTCTACAAACACTTCATTAATAGGAGTTGTAATATCATAAGAAGCGTGTATATCACAAACAGGAATAATTTTAAATTCAGGAAAATAACAATAAGGAGAATTATTCTTGCTTTCTAATATAGTTTTACCATCTTGTTTAAAATATTCTCCAGTCATAATATCTTTACTTAATTGAGGATCATTTTTAATAAATAAACGAACCTTATCAATACTAATTGCATTATTAGGAAGATTTATATGTTCTCCTCGTTCAATTATAGAACGAACAATATTTACCTTATATCCTACTTGAGTATTTACTTTATCTGCGTCTTCATCAGAAATTTTAGCAATAATAGGAATAACTCCTACTTCTGTAGGATATTTTTTATCAATTGCAGCACTAAATTCAAATAACTTGGTTTTATAAATAATAGCAACTATTGCATAATTAGGAGCAAGATTTATATTACTTGTCATTGAATTTAATATTTCTGGAGTAAATTCATTAATACTTGTTGGAATAAGTAAAGAATACTTTTTAAGATTACTTTCAAGTTTAATCATAATAATTTAATTTTTAGATTTGTTAATACTTGTGTCTTCGCTATCGCCAGCTTTAAGATAATTAATAAATTTGTTCATAATAAAATTATAATTAAAATTAGATTGTTCACTAATTATAATCATAAAATTCTTACTATCCAAATTTATTTTTCGTCGTCAGCATTAATGATATTATATAGTTATAAATTTATAACAATAGCTTTACATTTATTTGTAATAATATTTTCAGGACAATACTGAGAATTTAAAGAATATCTATTTTTAAATAAATTATCAGAATCTGGAATAAATTGTTTAATAATAATATTTTTCTTATAAAGATTATTTAAAGAATCTTTAGCATTAATATAACCATATCCTGTAGATTGTTTTACATCAATATAAAAATCACTATTAGCATCAAATGTATATGACAATTTATTATATTCTTCATATAATCTAATTTTAGATTCTATAATATATTTTAAAACAATACATTCTCCTTTAGACAAATCTTCAAAAACTTTTATAAGTTTTATAAGAGTATCAACTTTATTATTGTTATTTGCTTTATGAATAAAACAACTTTCATTATTTCCTATAACATCAAATGTATTTTCGTTAATAATCTTTCCATTAAAAGTTTCACAAACCATAGTATTAATAACTTTTAGATCACATCTCAAAAGTAAGTATTTTTTTTGAAATATCAAATATTTTTCTTAAATTGTTAAATGTTATGAAAAAGCTATTAGAAGTGCTTCTAATGCAAAAACTAAAGATCGTGCTAACGATTTTTGTGCTGAAAAATTTAGCTTTATTTCGCGTGCGCTACGCGTTAATGTACCGCGTGCGCGTGCGCTCGTGCGTAAGAAGTATTTATATATTATTAATA